>Ga0209121_10000548_pt1 | contig 39584 bp, 39 predicted proteins | sample Cruoilmetagenom3_FD_187292 | JGI IMG/M metagenome (GOLD analysis project Ga0209121, IMG submission 187292) | Oil polluted marine microbial communities from Coal Oil Point, Santa Barbara, California, USA - Sample 3 (SPAdes) (version 2) | ecosystem: Environmental > Aquatic > Marine > Oil seeps ... | reverse complement strand
TATGAGTAAGTTGACGCAAACGTAAGGTGTGCCTAGGCCGTCCTCAATTGCAAGTTTACATTGTCGGAGTTGAGTACATGACCACAGCCTATATCGTTGAAGCCGTTCGCACTGCTGGGGGCCGCCGCGGCGGCCGCCTTGCCGGGGTGCACCCGGTCGATCTTCTCGCACAGTCACTGGACGCCATCGTAGAACGCAGCGGGATTGATCCGGCAGCCATTGATGATGTTGTGACCGGCTGCGTCACCCAAGCGGGTGAACAAGCCGGGCAGGTAGGCCGCATGGGTGTTCTGGCTTCCAAACTGCTTCCACAATCCACTCCGGCGGTCTCGATCGATCGCCAATGCGGATCGAGCCAACAGGCGATCCAATTTGCCGCCCAAGCCGTGATGAGCGGCACGCAAGACGCAGTGATCGCCAGTGGTGTGGAAAGCATGACCCGCGTACCGATGGGATCGAACATGACGCTCCATATGAAGGAAGGCCTCGGCAATTATATGTCACCCGGCATCCAAGAGAAATATCCCAATGTTCAGTTCAGTCAGTTTGTTGGCGCAGAGATGATCGCCCAGAAGCATGGCTTTTCTAAGGACGAGATCGACGCGTTCGCGCTGGAAAGCCACATGCGTGCGATTGCTGCCACCAAGGCTGGTGCGTTCGACAATGAAATCGTTCCTATCGCGATTGAAACGCCTGAAGGCGATGAAATGCACATGGTGGATGAAGGTATCCGCTTTGACGCCACGCTAGAAGGCATTGCCGGGGTGAAACTGCTCGCCCCAGAAGGCCGAATTTCGGCCGCATCAGCGAGCCAGATTTGTGATGGGTCTTCGGCAGTGCTGGTGGTCAATGAAGAAACCTTGAAGCGACACAATCTGACCCCGATGGCGCGGATCCACAATTTGACCGTTACCGCTGGCGATCCTGTCATCATGCTGGAAGAACCACTGTTCGCCACGGACAAAGCGCTGGAACGCGCTGGCATGAAAATCGATGACATTGATTTGTATGAAGTGAACGAAGCGTTCGCGCCTGTTCCTATGGCTTGGTTGAAGCACACTGGAGCCGATCCAGAAAAACTGAACGTGCATGGCGGCGCAATTGCGCTGGGGCACCCACTGGGAGCATCGGGCACCAAATTGATGGCCACATTGGTCCATGGCCTGAAACGTCATGGCAAGAAATATGGTCTGCAAACGATGTGCGAAGGTGGCGGCATTGCCAATGTCACCATCATCGAAGCGCTATAATTTATAACGTTAAGAGGAATTAGCATAATGGAAATATCAGCTAACACCCCTGCCATTGTAACGGGCGGAGCATCAGGTCTGGGAGAGGCCACTGCTCGTGCTCTTGCCGCTAAGGGTGCCAAAGTCGCCATCTTCGACATGAACGTCGAAAAGGGCGAAGCGGTTGCAGCTGACATCGGCGGCGTTTTCTGCAAAGTCAATGTGACCAGCGATGACGATGTGGATGCCGGCTTTGCCAAAGCGCGCGAAGCGCATGGCCAAGAACGCATTCTGGTCAATTGTGCCGGGATCGGGAATGCAATCAAGACCGCCAGCCGCGACAAGCAATCGGGCGAAATCAAGCATTTCCCATTGTCCGCGTTTGATTTTGTGATTCAAGTCAATCTTATCGGCACATTCCGCTGCATCGCCAAATCGGCCGCAGGTATGATGTCGGCCGATCCTTTGTCGGATGAAGGCAATCGGGGTGCGATTGTCAACACTGCGTCAGTTGCGGCTGAAGATGGTCAGATGGGTCAGGCGGCATATTCTGCATCCAAGGGCGGCGTCGTTGGCATGACTTTGCCAATTGCACGCGATCTGATGCGCGAAGGCATTCGGGTGAACACCATTCTGCCCGGCATCTTTGAAACCCCGCTGATGAATGCGGCGCCTCCTCAGGTGAAAGAAGCGCTGGCAGCTTCTGTTCCGTTCCCCAAGCGTCTTGGCTATCCCGAAGAATACGCAAAGCTGGCCATGACGATGATCGAAACCGAGTATTTTAACGGTGAAGACGTCCGCTTGGACGGCGCGATCCGTATGGCTCCGCGCTAAGATTATCGCGTTTGTCTAAGCCAGCGCATAGGCGCTTTACACTTGCCGTCGCTCGTGCAGAAATGTCCGGGCGGCGGCAATTTCGTATGGGAGCTATGCAATGGGCGGATCAATTGTTTTTGAAACCGAACGGCTGGTAGTGCGTCGATGGATTGATAGCGATCAGCCGCTAGTCCTGGAGCTGTACGGACAGCCCGAGCCCGAAATCAAATACGCGTTTCAACCATCAGTTTGGGGCTAGGGCTGGGCCAGCGAGTGTGTTCGCGGTTTGATGGATCATGGCCGAACGGCGCAAGGGCGAAGGCATATCATTGCGACGGTTGCGTCCGCTAAGGCTGCCTCGATCCGGGCGCTGGAAAAATGCGGTTTGAAACGCACGGGAATACGGAAAAATGGCAATGGCAGCGAGAGGGTCGTTCTGGAATGGCGCGCGGCTTAGCGAATTATTGGTCTGCATTGCACGGCCTTGTTTCCCCTGTCCAAAAAAGGACGTGAAACTGTCTGCATCTTGGCGCTATGCTGGCCAGCAGAATTCGATCTTTGGGCACGCCCCCCATCTCAGGAGATACACATGGCCGACTACACGCAAATCTTGGTCGACAAAAGCGATGGCATAGCAACGATAACGTTGAACCGTCCTGAAAAGATGAATGCCTATACCAGGCATATGCAGGGCGAGATTGCCGATGCAATGGATGATATTGACGCTGATGACAGCGTGCGCGCAGTAATCTTCACAGGGACAGGCGATCGTGCCTTTTGTGCCGGCGCTGACCTGACGCCAGAGGGCGGAGGCCATGTCTTCTCCGATCCCAACGAGGTGGAGGATTTGTCAGACCCGACCGTGCGCGATGGCGGGGGTAAGCTTACCTTGCGCTTGTTCCAATCCACCAAACCGCTGATCAGCGCCTGCAATGGCGTTGCGGTTGGCATCGGTGCGACCATGCAATTGGCAATGGACATCAGGTTGGCCAGCGACACTGCGCGATATGGCTTTGTTTTTGCACGGCGCGGGATCGTGCCCGAGGCGTGTTCGAGCTGGTTCCTGCCCAAGATTGTCGGTATCCAGCAAGCGTTGGAGTGGTGCTATACTGGCCGCATATTTGATGCCGCCACAGCGCAGGAAGCAGGACTCGTGCGTTCAGTCCACGCGCCTGACGACCTGATGCAAGCGGCGGTGGGATTGGCGCGCGAGATTGCCGACAACACGTCTGCAATCTCGGTCGCGATGACGCGGGCGATGATGTGGCGCCTGTCCAATACCGAACATCCGATGATGGCCCACCGGGTCGACAGTAAATCGATTTATCGCATGTCGCGCGCAGGTGACGCCAAAGAGGGCATTGCCAGCTTCCTTGAGAAGCGCGCGCCAGTCTATCCTGACAAAGTCAGCCAAGACATGCCGGATTTCTATCCTTGGTGGGATGAGCCGGATTACCGTTAGTACTTGGCGCTAACATTTGGCGCAATAAGGCAGCGGCACTTGCCAAACTGGCGATGATTGTGGGATGCCATGCGACATGGATGAGGATCAAAATCGATCAAGCCCTGCCAAAGGGCGGCTGGCGGACTTTCTGCCGTATCAACTGTCGGTCACTTCAAATGCCGTGAGCAGTATGATCGCGCAACGCTATCGAGCCCGGTTTGGTTTGAAGATTACCGAATGGCGTCTGATTGCGGTTTTGGGCGATGCCGGTGCGGCAACGCAGCGAGACCTGACCCAAGCCACCTTGATGGACAAGGTTGCGGTCAATCGTGCGAGCAAGGTTTTGGAAGAGCGTGAACTGCTGAAACGCAAGCCCAATGCCAGCGATGGCCGATCACACCTGTTAGAGCTGACCGAGGAGGGCAAGGCCATTCACAAAGAGGTGATGCCGATGGTCGAGCAGATGGAACGCGACATCTTTGCGGCTCTATCCGAGCAAGAGCAGGCCCAGTTCAAAGCCATGCTGAACCGCATTTTTGACAATGTAGATACAATGAGGCCCACTTCGCACGATTGATGCAAAGCGGGCCTCTGATTGCTAGAGCCTGACCCCCATCAGGCTCTGCACCCAAATTCTGGGTGGGTTGCTCGTCTAAGTCCTTATTTGCTGATGAAGGAGTCCGAGATCGAGCAGGCTGCTGGTCCAAGAATAACAATGAACAGCACGGGCAAGATGAACAAAATCAACGGAATGGTCATGATGGCCGGAAGACGCGCGGCTTTTTCCTCAGCACGCATCATGCGCTCATTACGGAATTCAGCAGACAAAACGCGCAATGCGGATGCCAGCGGAGTACCGTAGCGTTCGGTTTGAACCATGGTGGTGACCACGCCGCGAACCGATTCCAGATCCACCCGATAGGCCAGATTGTTGAATGCCATCCTACGTTCGCTAAGGAAGGACAGCTCAATCGCGGTCAGGGCGAATTCATCGCCGAGCTCTGGATAGGCGCGGCCCAATTCCTTGGCGACCCGGTTAAAGGCAGCATCTACCGTCAGACCAGCCTCGGCACAGATGACCAACAGATCAAGCGCATCGGGCAAACCCTTGCGGATTTCGGTAGTGCGTTTGTTGGCTTTGTTGGCGAGGAAGATTTCCGGCCCTTTGTACCCCAAGAAGACGGCCGCGGACAAAGCCATAACCTTCTTCATCTGCCAATCAGGATAGATTTCAACCACGTAAAGAAGGATGAAAGCGGTCAGTCCCAAGACGATGGGCAGCACAATACGCGCGCCAATTACCAGAACGGCAAGCTCCTTGTTGCGGATGCCGGCATGCGCCAGTTTCTGCTGGATTGCTTCGATCTGGCTCTGCTGGAGGACTTTCATGCCTTCCAGGCGTTCCTTCATCTTGTCAGTCTTGTCCGTCTTGCGAACCAGGCTGACGCGCTTCTTAGCGCTCGATGTGATGATGCCCGCTTTCAGCTCTTCACGGCGCTCGTTGAGTGCCTGCACCCGTTTCGCCATCGGGTCCCTGACGGTCACCGCGGCATAGATGGCAAACATCACGGCCAGAGCGGCGATCCCGGCTAGGATCGTACCAACGACGATAACGTCAAAGCCGAGGAGTGTCGGTCCAGGAGGGTTATTTAGCATTGTTTCGGTTCCCTCTCTTAGATCTCAAAACTGACCATTTTGGCCATAATAAAGCCGCCGATCGACATCCACACCAAACCGCCAAGCCCAGCAACAATCAGTCGGTCATCAGAAAAGAAGCCGCCAATGTAATCAGGGTTGATCGAGAAGATCATGATGAAGACGATGAAAGGCAATGAACCCACGATATAGGCTGAAGCTTTTGATTCAGAACTCATCGCTTTGATCTTCAGCTTCATCTGCGCACGCTTGCGCAACACATCGGCAAGGTTTGACAATGTTTCGGCCAAGTTACCGCCAGTTTCGCGCTGGATCGCCAAGGTGATACAGAAGAAGTTAAACTCTGGAATGCCCAGCCGGTCGGCTGTTTCCTGAAGCGATTCTTCCATTGTGCGGCCAATCTTGATCCGCTCGACGATGCCTTTGAATTCAATACCAACCGGGCCGGGAACTTCCTGAGCAACAATGCCCAAGGTCTCGGTCACGGGAAGACCAGAACGCAAACCACGTACCAACAGTTCGATGCCGTCAGGGAACTTTGCGTTAAACTGGTTCGTCCGACGCTTGATGAAAAAGTTGACCACCATATGTGGCAGGCCAGCGCCCACAAACATACCCACGGCCAATGCCATCAATAATGCACCGCTACGCAAGAAAATGATCAATGCAACAAACAGGGTAACGCCCAGCGATGCATATAGATATTGCGACAAAGTCCAGTTTTTACCGGTGCGATCCAAGCGCACTTCCAAAGCTTCAACGCGTGAGCCTGAACCGGCAATCTTGTGCGATTTTGGCTTACGCGCCGCGATGGCCTTTTTCAGTTGAGATTCAACCTTAGTGTCGGTGCTCTCAGAGTGCCGATAACGAACCGCATCGAGGCGGCGTTGACTTGATTTTGCAGCCGACGGCATCGTGTACAGCACATAGCCGCCCACCAATACTGCCATCACTACGCCACCAAGCAACAAGAGCTGAAGAATGCTCATGCGATTGTCCCGCCTTTCCGTATCAAAATCAGGTTAGTGGTAACGGGGCTGCTCATATTTTTGTCCGAGACAGCCCCCGATACCGAGTGCACGACCCACCTAACCAATATTACTCTGCTGGTTCGCTAACTGGGGCGCTCTTGCCCTTTTTCGCTAGCAGCGACTTCAGATCGAACGTGCCGAGCAGAGATTTTTTCTCTGGCTCTTCAGAAGCAAGATCTTCTTCGCTGGATCCAACGATACGGTCTGCAATCTGCTTGATGACCGATGTCGCCTTGGCCGAACGATTGGCTTCAACAAATACCTGACCCAGTTTCGCTGCGTTCGAAGCAGCTTTCACATCATAGGGAATGGTGAAGTCGATCTTACGTTCGATCGAGGCTTCAAAATCAGCTTTGCTGATCTCTGTCACACCAGACTGAACTTTGTTGGCAATGACCATTGGATGGGCATGCGCAGCATTGGTTTTCAGCCATGACAGGATGCGGATGGTGTCGCGAGCAGATGCCAGAGTCATTTCTGTCTCCAGCAACACCAGGTTTACGTCCGCCAGCACGTGGGGGAAGTTGATCAGCATGTTGCGTGGCAGATCGATCATGGTCATTTCGAACGTCTGGCGGAACTCTTCCTCCAGTTGAACGAATGCCGAACCATCTGTCATCAGTGGTGCGTTGATCGGAGCCTCTGCCGACAGGATCGACAGATTATCATTGGCGCGGATCATCGCCCGTTCAATGAACAGTCCATCAATCCGGCTTGGGTTGTCAATCGCGTCGGTCAGACCGCGGCCTGGTTCCAAATCGAGTGACAAAGCACCGGTGCCGAAGTGCACATCCAGATCCAGCAATGCCGTGGGCAGCTGGTGTTCTTGACTGAACAACCATGCCAGCGACGTGGCCAAAGTGGAGGCGCCAACTCCGCCGCGTGTTCCCACAACAGCGGTGGAAATGTGACGCTTAACGGCATCTGCTTCGCCGGGCTTGGGCGCCGTAAAGACAGCCTGAGCTTGGTTCAGAGAATCGCGTACCTGGCTGGCCGAAAGAGGCTTCAGCAGATAATCGTGGATGCCGCTGGCCAACAGATCGCGATACAAACGCACATCGTTGACCTGGCCGATTGCAATTACCACCGTGCCGGGTTCGCAAACCTCAGCCAAGGCATTGATATCGTTCAGCGGATCACCGCTTTCAGACAGATCGACCATAAGAATGTTCGGGCTGGCGCTGACAGACAAGGACTGGACAGCGTTGCGCAAACCACCTTTGTTGCATTTTTCCGGCTGCCATCCCAATTCGATGACCACAGGACGAAGTACGTCCAGCGCATTGTCGTCGCAAATATATGCGGCGAATGGATCGCGATTGCCAGGCATGCCTGATTTCCAAGGAGCGTTCATGGCTCAGTTCCCTCCAGTTTGATTGGTTGTCAGACCGCCGCCAGGGCCGTCAGTGCGATAACGGTCAACAGCGCGGGTTTGACCGGTTACCCAGGTCTCGCCCGAGCCTTCAGCACCCTCGATCAGATTTTCTGGATCTGCGACCATGGCGGCAAAGTTGCCATTGATCGCACAGCCGTAACCTGGTGAGGTCGCGTTGTTGTAATTCATGTCTGATGAATCGCTCCAATCGGGGCAACCAGGCACCGATGCAGTCGAGCGGGTCAGAACAACTCGGGCATAACCCGGCTGCACAAATCCTGATGTTACCGGCGCTTCTGATTCGATCAGCAGACCAAAACGACCGGCCAATTCTGCTACCGCATCCTTGGTCGCATCGCTGTCCAGCGGGTCATCCACCGAAATGCGATCACCATAGCGCAAGTCCATGGCTTCGAACCAACCCGACAGCCGCTGCTGTTCGGAAATTGGCATGCCGGACTGGCTGGTCTGAACGTCCAGCGTATAGTTAGACCGCTCTACGACGGGCTGTTTTACGCTATAGACGCTTTTGTTGGTTGGCATTCCGCCGCATCCGCCAAGGGCTAGGCCGAGCGAGAGGGCGATTGCAACTGCTGGCGCTTTGGCCAGCTTGCTGTGTTTTGCAATAGGCATTGATCTCACCTTTCTCGATTAGAGGCTAAAGCCGGGCGCCGCAGAATCTGCGCGACGATCGTTCTTACGTTTTTTGTCTTGGTCAGCCCGCTTTGTGTTGGACTGGCTTGACGGGACAATCGCTGCTGGATCGATCTTGCCCACAGTAGGAGCAGGAGCGTCTTTATCCTTGGCGGTGGGAACCGGACGGCCTTCGCCCGATTTGCCCGTGTGGTCTTGATATCCCAACAATTGTTCGAATTCGTTGGCTGCATTGAAGCCATCGGTCGGCAGTTTGATGTCGTTCGCATTGACTGGCTTGACCAGATAAGGCGTGACAACAATGACCAGCTCGGTTTCGCCCTTACGGAACGAACGTGAACGGAACAGATTGCCCAGGATCGGCACATCGCCCAGGCCAGGGGCCTTGTCGATCGTGGTCTGCGCATTGTTGCTCATCAGGCCAGCAATCATGAAGCTTTGGCCGGAGCCCAATTCTACGGTGGTTTCTGCGCGGCGGATGGTAAGTGCCGGGATTTGAAACCCGTTGAGCACAACAGAGCCTTGCGTCGACAGCTCAGACACTTCTGGACGAACGCGGATCGAAATCCGACCGTTGGAAAGAACCGTTGGCGTGTAAGACAGGCTGACACCGAAGTTGCGATATTCAATCGCAGTGGTGCCCAGCCCCTGACTGATCGGGATCGGGAATTCACCACCAGCAAGGAAGTCAGCGGTTTCGCCCGAAAGAGCGGTCAGGTTTGGTGCAGACAGCGTGGTAACCAGACCAAGCTGTTCTGACAGGTCAAATGCTGCGCCCACATCCAGACCAAACAGACGGCCTGCAGCTTGCAGCGCGGTTTGTGCAGGGTTGGATGTGAAGTCATAAGTCGTGCCGCCGGTTACGAACTCGCCAGTGGCCGGATCAAATGGCAGCGAGATTGAACCTGCGGGCAGGCCAAATTGCGTCGATGCATCCAGCACGGGCAGTCCAGATGTACCGGCACCACCGATAACAGGACCGTTACCGCGTTGCAGGCCGAACAGGAAACCACCGGTATTGTCACGGGTGGACAGGTTTCCGCCGATTGCGCGAACCAGCGAACGGCTAACCTCGGCAAAGCGAACCTGCAAATTGACCTGCAGCGGTGTGGCCATTTTCAAGCGACTGATGACATTGGCACCATCACCAAGGAAGGCCTGAACCAGACGCTCAGCTTCTGAAGCATCTTCAGGAGCAGCTACCGTACCGGTAAGCAAGACAGTGTTGGAACCCATGGTTGCAACGCCGATTTTGGCGGCGGGCATTGCCAAAGCCAACATCTGGTCGATGCTGTCAATGTTGGAACCCACGCGGATATTGGCTGACCAAATCACGTTACCGGCAGCATTGCTGGCATAGATAGTGGTCTCGCCACCGTTCTTGCCGAACACATACAGTTGACGCTGTGACTTTACTTGAACATCAGCGACGGCATCATTGGCGATGAAAACATCAGCCATTGAACCCGGGATAGTGACAAGCTCGCCGCGACCGATTGAGATCACGATATCGTCAGTCGGGCTGGCGATAGACTGCGCGGTAGCGGTGGTCATCGGGACACCAGCGAGTGGTGCGATGGCCAGGCCGGCGAGCAGCAATTTGGCAGTAAGGTGGCGTTTCATGGTCTTGCCCCTCGGTTTGATCTTGGATGCCGCATTGGCGGCGTAACGATGTGTGTTAGGTTTCATGATCTTGGCCCTTTACCGGACCAGCGCAGCGCTGGCGGCGGGTACCGTGCGACCGCCGTTGCGAATGCCAGCACTTTGTTGGTCCAGCATGCGACCAGCGCCTGCTCCAACACCAACGACCTGCGTGTTGTTACCGCGGGTTACGCGAACGCTTGGTCCTGGACGGGCGGCCCCGTTCAGTCCTGCCGCAGCATTGGCGGCAACAGCAGCCGGGGTCTGTGGCGGAATGGTAGAACGTTGGAAGCGCGAGACATCACCACCGGTGCTGAAGGTTGTGCCTTTGTCGACCGGACGGTTCATCGCCGCACGGAGCAAACGCTCTTCTTCTTCCGGAGTGGCATCTTCGGGCACCACGACATCGCCAGAGGCAATCGCACGCTCGAGTTCAACTTGGTTGTCAGCAATAGAGCGGAGCGCCAGGCTGATCGTACCGATGGTTTGAGCCACGGCAACTTTCTCAGCAATCTTTGGCGTCACTTCGATAGTGACTGTCTTAAAGCCGCGAACAACCGTCTTACCGTCTTCAGTCTTGATCTGATTGGTCGTTTGGTCGGTGGCGAGCACGCGCAGATTGCGCAGCACGGTTTCAGCTGCCTTCAGCGGAGCGCCTTCTTCACCTGAAACGGTTTGGGTAAGAACAAGGTCAACTCGGTCACCTGGGAAGACAAAACCGGCAACACCGGTGTTGGCTGACACAGGAACGGTAACCGCCCGCATGCCTGGGCCAAGCGCCGCAGCAAGGAACCCGCGATCGCCAGGACGAACCAGCGAACCTTGGGTTACTGGCTCACCAGCTGTAATAGGATGACGCACAACGGTGCCCAGCAGCTTGTTGATGTCAGATTCGCCATCGATGAAGTAAGCGTCCTGCACCAGCTCTTCGGGCCACTGCTGAAAATTCAGCGCGTCGACTGTGATGATGGTGCCGGTGGGCAAAGCGCGTTGCGACACCAAGACTTTTGGTCCTTGTGGAACCGGCTCAGCCGCTTCTACTTCAGGTGCTGCAGCACCAGCGAACATGCTACGAGCTGCCAAAGCGGTGCCAATCGCAATGACCAGCGCTCCCAACAGCAATACCAGCTTCTTCCTATCCATGGCTATTCTAGCCCCCTATTTCGGCCCATTCAAAAGTGTTCGGGCGGGTATGGTTCATGTTTCTAGATTTAAATGGTTAAAATCAGGTTCACCCCGAGCCAGCCGATTGACCAGCAAGGGGTAAGTAATGTGTGCCAAGCACCCACAAACCGCCCACAGCGATTGCCACGCCATAAGGTACGGCCAGGCGATCACGTTGGCGTTTCATGACATGGGCAATGCCCATCACGATGGTCAGCAAGCCGCCAACCAGTGCCATAATAATCAGCAGTTTGAGGAACATGGTTGGCTCGATCCAAAGCGCGAGCGCGGTCAACAGTTTGACATCGCCGCCGCCCATCATCTTCAGTATGAATAGGCCCGCAAGAACGGCAAATACCGCCAGCGCGATGCCCAGTTGAATGGCAATTTCGGGATAGAGGGACAATCCGCTCGACCACCAATATAGCGGCGCGCCCAAAACGATTGCAGCGTTCAACCAATTGTCGATCTGGCGCCGACGCAGGTCAGTGAACGCGGCAAACACCAGCGCGATTGCCAAGGCAATAAGCAGTCCGTAGTGAAGGTAATCGCTGAACATTTGGCTCCAAGTCTCCCCTTGGAAGCCGGTGCTACAGATTATCACTTACCAAAAAGTAACCAGACCTGGAGGCTTGTCATTAGTAACGTGAAGCAGGCGCACAATAACCCTATTGATCGGCGCGCCATCCCTGCTGATGCGGTAGAAAGCGTTTGGCAGGCTGCCGATGGCCATCCCATCCGCCGGATCGATTGGCCCGGAGCGGCCGCGCAGCAGCGCGGTTCAATCCTGTTCTTTCCGGGGCGGGGCGACAATTATGAGAAATACCTTGAGGCATTGGAGCAATGGCACCGTGCTGGGTGGCGCGTTACCGCAGCTGATTGGCGTGGGCAGGGTGGTTCGGGCCGGTTGGGCAATGACAACGTTACAGGCCACATAAGTGATTTCGCGGTTTGGATTGAAGATTTGCGCGCATTCTGGAGCGCGTGGAAAGCGTCAACGCCGGGACCGCATGTTTTGGCAGGCCATTCTATGGGTGGGCATCTGGTGCTGCGCGGTGTGGCAGATGGCGCTGCTGATCCTGATGCGGTGATCTTGTCAGCACCGATGCTTGGCTTTGTTGGTTCATTGCCTATTGCAATTGGGCATCTTGCGGCACGCATTATGAAATCTATCGGTGATCCCATGCGCCCGGCATGGAAATGGAGCGAGAAACCCGGCGCAGTGCCAGCTTCGCGCGCGGCATTGTTGACGCATGATAAAGACCGTTATGCAGATGAATTGTGGTGGCGCGACCATCGCCCCGAATTGGTCATGGGACCGGGCAGTTGGGGCTGGGTAGAGCGGGCCTATGCCTCTATGCGTGACCTGTTCGCCACTGGAAAGCTTGAGGCGGTGGACACCCCGACATTATTAATCGGCACCTCTAACGACAAGCTGGTATCTATGTCAGCGATCGAGGCAGCAGCAAAGCGTATGCCAAAAGCTGAATTGCTGCGGTTTGGCAAAGAAGCCCGTCATGAATTGTTGCGCGAAGGCGATTTGGTCCGCTCCTTGGCGATGGATGCAATTGCCCATTTTCTGGATCAGATCGCCCCACCTGCTTCATCAAAAGCGGATCAATCAGCCCAACAATGAGCCAAACGGATTACGACTTTGCCGTTATTGGGGCGGGCATTGCTGGTGCCAGCCTGGCATCTGAGCTTGCCCCGCACGCAAGTGTTTTGGTGGTGGAGGCAGAGGATCAACCCGGTTATCATGCCACGGGGCGGTCGGCTGCTTTCTGGGACGAATGTTATGGTGGCCCTGACATTGTGCCGCTCACCTTAGCGTCAGGACCTTTCTTACGCAAAAACGGTTTTCTGACCCAGCGCGGTGCTTTGTATATCGGGCGCGAGCACGAAAGCGGCGCACTAGATGATTTCATGGCTCGATTTGCGCAAAGTGGCGCGACTCTTGAGCGTCTTGGCGCATCGGCAATATCCGCCAAGGCTCCCGCACTGCGCGACGAATGGTGCGATGCCATTTGGGAGCCCGCCTGCGCGGACATTGATGTGGCATCCCTGCATGGCCACTATCTCAAGCTGCTAAGCCAAGCTGGCGGAGAATTGCGGACGCGCGCGCCGTTAGCTTCAGCGCGGCTGGTGGACGATTGCTGGCAGCTTGAATGCGGAGGCCAAGCCGTGCGCGCCAAAGTGTTGATCAATGCAGCCGGCGCATGGGCGGACGAAGTCGCCCGTATGGCTGGGGTCACGCCGCTTGGCATCACGCCCTTCCGGCGTACCGTTGTGCAATTGCGAGTCTCGCCCACTGCACCCGCCAACCTTCCGCTGGTACTGGATATTGGGGGGCGGTTCTATTTCAAGCCTGAAAATGGCCGCCTGTGGCTCAGCCCACATGATGAAGTGCCCAGCCCGCCATGCGATGCTGCGCCAGAGGAGATCGCGATTGCCGAAGCAATTGATCGGCTAGGCAATGTGGTGGATTTCAAGATCGAGCATGTTGAACGCAAATGGGCCGGGCTCCGCAGCTTTGCGTCCGACCGCTTGCCGATTTATGGACGCGACATTGCAAGACCGAAATTCTTCTGGTTTGCCGGGCAGGGTGGCTGGGGCATTCAAACCGCACCTGCTGCCGCTCGTTTGGCGGCACAAGCGCTGTTGGAACAACCAGCCGATGCCATGACCAAGGGAATAAATGCGCAAACTTACAGTCCTATGCGCTTTGGGTAGATTTTTTTGTCAGCAGCTTTAGGGTGCCTCCTGAAGCGAACCACAAATGGAGGAATGTATATGGCTCACCGCTTTGAAATCCGGAAAAACAAGAAGGGCGAATTTGTGTCCTATTTCATCTACAATTCGGAAACGATTTGGTGGACTGAAGCCTACACCTCAAAGGCTAGTGCCAAGAACGCGATTGAATCGGTCCTGAAGAACGGACCCAAAGCCGAAGTGGTCGATAATTACTGATTGGTTTGTCTGGCGCGCATCATATCGGTGCGCGCCAGACACCCATTGAAGATACTTACTCAGCTGATATCGCTGCGCCAAAACTGGCGGCTTGATCGCTCGCCAATTGATCCGCCCGGTCGTTTTCCGGGTGTCCTGAATGGCCTTTTACCCAATTCCAGCTCATCTGATGCGGGGCAGCCGCGTCCAACAGTTCGCGCCATAAATCCGCGTTGAGAACGGGCTTCTTGCTCGCATTCTTCCACCTCCGCTTTTGCCAACCATGAATCCATTTGGTTATCCCATCCAACACATATTTGCTGTCGGAATACAGTTCCACCACGCAAGGCTGCGTCAGCGCTTGCAGCCCCTTTATCGCAGCGGTCAATTCCATCCGGTTATTGGTTGTTTCCGCTGCGCCGCCCGACATCTCTTTTTCATGTCCACCCATGCGCAGCAATACGCCCCAGCCGCCCGGCCCCGGATTGCCTTTGCATGCGCCGTCGGTGTAAATTTGGACGCTCTTCATCAGGCAGCATCTGTCTGAAATGCGCGTACGCCTTGATCGCGATAGAAAGCCAGCCTGCGGGCAAAATCCATCGGATCTTTGCGCTGTACCAATGCATCATCTGGGGTGGTCAGCCAATCCTCTGATCGTGATGCGATGAAGCGCATGCACGCACCGCGAGCAAGGATCGGCAAGCATTCATGCTCTATGTCTGACATTGGCCGAACGTCTTCATACCCGGCAATCAGGGCAGCCGAGATGTCTGCGCGAAAATCCTTTCCGCTGGCATCAAATGACCATGCGGCATGGGTCACCGCCAGATCATAGGCAAAGATGTCATTGGCGGCAAAATAGAAGTCGATAAGGCCCGACACCTTATCGCCCAGCATCAACACATTGTCGGGAAACAGATCACAATGAGTGACCCCGTGGGGCAGCCCGCCGGGCCATTCTCCAGCCAGCCAGCTCAGCTCTGTAAAAGCGATGTCAGACAGTTGCGGATCGATCTTGGCCAGTTCCTCCGCGCCGCATTTATCGATCAAATCATCCCAAGCAGCCAGTCCCAGTGTTTGATAGCGTGATTGGTCAAAGTCACGCGCTGCCAGATGGATTTGCGCCAAGGCTTGTCCAACCGAACGAGCTTGAGCAGGGGTGGGATGGTCAACCGACACGCCGGGCAGGAATTCGATCAGCGCCACTGCTTTGCCATCCAACATGCGATAGGCTGCCCCATCGCGATCATGAATCGTGCGCGGCACCGGGCAATCATGATCGGCCAAATGGTCCAAAAGCCCAAGAAAAAATGGCAGATCGCTGATCTCTATCCGGCGTTCGTACATGGTCAAGACGAAACGTGTGCCTGATCCGCTTGATCCGGTGGTTTCGATCAACCAATTGCTGTTGGACACGCCTTCGGCGATGCCTTTTGCTGAAACCAGCTGGCCCACGTCATAGGCGCCAATCAAGTCTGCCAAATCTTCTGCTGCAAGGTGGGTATAGACGGCCAAACCAATGCTCTCGCTTATTCAGTAAGCTGGCGTGGCAGCTTAAAGACCATTTTTTCCATCGCTGAAGAAATGGTCTCTTCTTCAACGGTACGCCATTGTGAAATTTTGGCGACAACTTCGCGCACCAGTTTTTCGGGGGCTGATGCACCGGCGGTCAGTCCCAATGTACCAACCCCGTCCAGCCATTCTGGCTCAATTTCATCGGCGCGCTGTATCAGTTTGGCATCGGTGCCCAACCGCTGGGCGACTTCGACCAAACGCACGGAATTGGACGAATTGGGTGCCCCAATTACCAGGACGAGGTCACTGGACGGCGCAATTTGTTTGACCGCAGCCTGCCGGTTGCTTGTGGCATAGCAAATATCCTCTGCCTTTGGGCCGTGGATATGGGGAAAGCGGGTTTGCAATGCAGCAATGATTTCGGCTGTATCATCCACCGATAATGTGGTTTGCGTAAGATAGGATAGGCTAGCTTCGTCGGGGACTTGCAGCGTCGCAACGTCCTCTACGGTTTCCACCAATGTCATCTGGCCCGGTTCGACCTGACCCATTGTGCCGATCACTTCGGGGTGGCCATTATGCCCCACGAAGATGATGTGCTGACCTTTTTCAATTTGACGCTCGGCCTGACGATGCACTTTGCTGACCAAAGGACAGGTCGCATCGACATAGATCATTTTGCGGCGCTCTGCCTCTGCTGGTACCGATTTCGGCACTCCATGGGCGCTGAATACAACCGGTGCATCATCAGGCACTTCGTCCAGTTCTTCGACAAAAATGGCACCCTGAGCCTTTAACGAGTCGACCACATATTTGTTATGCACGATTTCGTGGCGAACATAGACCGGCACGCCATAGCGTTCGATGGATCGCTCAACGATCTCGATTGCGCGATCAACACCGGCGCAAAAACCTCGTGGAGCTGCAATGAACAGCTTTAGCGCGGGGGCAGAGCCATTATTGGTGGCTGTGTCCCCAGATTCTGGCGATTGAAAGGCAGCGTTCATAAGCCGCCCTCTAGCGCATTGCTTTGCGCGCCGCTAGGACATGCTCACGCTTTTGAGCCAAAACTGATCGATCAAGGATTTTGCCACTCATGTTTTCCCGTACACGCCTGTTACCTGTAATTGCCACGGCTGCCGCATTGGCTGGCTGCTCAAGCGAAGGTGAACTGGTCGTCGATCAAGGTATTGGCATTGCTTCGGTTCTGTCATCATGCCCTGCTGTTGGTATTCCTGACTATACCGGCGATGTCACCGCATTTAGAACTGCGGGTGATCGATCCGCGGCCAATTTGGACATGACGGCATCGATCACCAATTTGCGGAGCACCTGCAATGATTCGGGAGCCAAGGTTTACAGCGGCGTCACATTTGATGTGATTGCGCGCCGCATGGACACTCGCGGTGCACGGCAAGTCACTGTGCCCTATTTCTCAACCGTGGTGCGCGGCGGTTCTGCTGTGGTTACCAAACGTATTGGCAGCGTCACGCTGAACTTTGCCGACGGACAAGAACGCGCGCAAGCCAGTGGCAAAGCGGGTGCATTTGTTGATCGCGCCGAAGCATCGCTGCCTGCCGATATTCGCGAGCGGATCACGCGCAAGCGCAAAGCGGGCGACCCCGATGCAGCATTGGACCCCTTGGCAGACCCACAAGTGCGCGCAGCTATACAGCGCGCCAGCTTTGAATTGCTGATCGGGTTCCAGCTGAGCGAAGACCAACTGGCTTACAACGTTACGCGTTAATTCTGGCCCAATTGTCGGGCTGCAAAAACTTGCGCTTTTCGGTAGCTCGTCTAACCGCGCGCCTATGTCTGATATGCAAACAGTATACACCGCTTTCACGGCCAAGATTGGCAATGTGCTTTCTGCGCTAGAGGCAGAGGGCGCGCTGCCGGCCGGAACGTCTTATGCCAATGTAGCGGTTGAGCCGCCGCGTGATGCATCGCATGGCGATCTTGCAACCAATGCTGCGATGGTTCTGGCCAAGCAGGCCAAGACCAATCCGCGCGCCTTGGCAGAGCAAATCGTGGCCAAGCTGAGCGATGATCCGCAGGTGCAAAGCGCGGACATTGCAGGCCCTGGATTTATCAATTTGCGGCTGGTCCCTAGCGTATGGCTGGACGAGATTGCGGCGATTGCCAGCCAGGGCGAAAACTATGGCAAATCGACCATGGGCAAAGGTCAGCGGGTCAATGTAGAATTTGTCTCCACCAATCCAACCGGCCCAATGCATATGGGGCATTGCCGGGGTGCTGTTGTGGGCGATGTCTTATCAAACCTGCTGGAATATTCCGGGCATAGCGTTGTGCGCGAATATTATATCAATGATGCCGGCGGGCAGGTGGATGTTTTGGCCCGGTCTGCGCATCTGCGTTATCGGGAAGCGCTGGGCGAGGATATCGGAGCCATTCCTGAAGGCCTTTATCCCGGCGATTATCTGATACCCGTTGGCCAATATCTGGCTGAGGAATTGGGCGATCGCTATCAGAACGCGCCAGAGGCAGACTGGTTGCCTATATTCCGGGCCGAAGCGGTCGAAAAGATGATGGACCGGATCAAGGCTGATCTTAAATTGCTGGGTATCGAACATGACCTGTTCTCGTCCGAGGCAGCATTGCATGCTGCTGGCAAACCTGATCAGGCAGAGGCGTGGCTGCGCGAACAAGATCTGGTCTATGATGGTATGCTGGAAGCGCCCAAGGGAAAAACGCCTGATGATTGGGAGCCAGTGGAATTGCCGCTGTTCCGCTCTACCAAATTTGGCGATGATCAAGACCGTCCGATCAAGAAGTCGGATGGCAATTGGACCTATTTCGGCGCTGATCTGGCCTATCACATGCAAAAGGCCGAAAACGCTGATGCATTGATTGATATTTGGGGCGCGGATCACGCGGGCACTGTCAAACGGATCAAGGCTGCGGTGGCAGCTTTATCCGAAGGGCAGGGAAAGCCGATCCCATTCGATGTGAAATTGGTCCAGATGGTGCAATTGATGCGCGCGGGCGAGCCGTTGAAGATGTCCAAGCGTTCGGGCAATTTCATCACGCTGGCCGACATGATCGACGAAGTGGGCAAGGATGTGGTCCGCTTCACCATGCTGACGCGCAAACCCGAAGCGCAGATGGAATTCGACTTTGCCAAAGTGGTTGAAGCGTCGAAGGACAACCCTGTATTTTATGTCCAATATGCCCATGCTCGCATCCATTCGACGATGCGCAAGGCGGCAGCAGAAGGTTTTGCACCGGCATCAGACAATCTGGCGCTGCTGGGCGAAGAAGAGCTGGAATTGGTCAAGCAGGCCGCACAATTCCCCCGTCAGGTAGAAGCCGCCGCGCAAGCGCGCGAAGCGCACAGGATCGCTTTTTATCTGTATGATCTGGCCGGTGCGTTCCATGCTTATTGGAATTTGGGCAATGACCGGCCCGACAAACGCTTTATCGTGGCAGACAACGCCGAGTTAACCGGCGCAAGGCTTTTCCTAGCGGCGCAGTTAGGGCAAGTTATTCGTAATGGTTTACGGATATTAGGCGTGGATGCTGTTGAGGAGATGTAACGATGTCGGGGCCGCAGGACGAAAATCTGGCATTGGGTGACGAGCTGGCCCTGAACAATGACGACAGCCTGCCTTGGCTGGAATCAGAAGACTATGATGATGGCGGGATCGACACCAGACGTATCATCGGTTTTGCCGCGATCCTGTTGGTTATCCTCGCACTTGTTATCGGTGCTGTTTGGTATTTCACCAACCGCACCAGTGATGAAACCCATGTGGCCGATGGTTCAACGGTGGCCGCACCCGGAGGGCCCTATAAAGAACGTCCTGACGATGCTGGGGGTAAGCAATTTGCTGGCACTGGCGATACCAGCTTTGCCGTAGGCGAGGGACAATCCACCGAAGGCGTAATTAAGGAAGGGGAACCCGACAGCGTTGCCCGGCCTACGCTCAGCACCCGTACAACCGATGATACGCCGGTAGAATTGGATGGCGTTGGTGTTCAGGTCGGAGCCTATGGATCGCGCGGGCTAGCGGAAACTGGCTGGGTAACTTTGCGCAACAAGACCGTGCTGTTGAACGGAGTTCGGCACCGCGTTCTAAAGGGGCAAGCTGATATTGGAACGGTTTACCGTCTGCAGGCGATTGCTGCCGATCTGGGTCAGGCACGAGCATTGTGCGAGTCCTTGAAAGGCGAAGGGATCGCTTGTCAGGTGAAGCGCCCTTAAAGCGTATATCCAGCAAATTGGGACGCGTTTTCATCGGTTGGCTGCGCCATCAGCCCTTTGATTTTCGGGATTCACCCTGAATCGCGCTCGAATTGTGCAAATTCACCCCGTTTTCCCCATTGCGAGGGGGATTGCAGCTTGCCCAAGCACTGCTTTGCTGCGAAATTTCCTTCCATGACGCCTGCTATTTTTGGAATTGCCGGGCCACAGTTGAGCGCGGACGAAAAGGCCTTCTTTCAGGAGGCTGATCCTGTGGGCTATATCCTGTTTGGCCGCAATTGCGTTGATGGTGACCAACTTCGCCGTCTGACTAATGATTTGCGTAGCATTCATGGACGCGAGCGGTTGCTGGTATCCATCGATCAGGAAGGTGGCCGTGTTGCACGGCTGCGTCCTCCGCATTGGAGCGCATATCCAAGGGGCGAGGCTTTTGACAAGCTGTACGCTATCGCTCCGACCAGCGCGATTGAGGCGGCGCGGGTCAACGCGCATGCAATGGCGCTAGAGCTAGCCGAATTTGGCATCACGGTTGATTTTCATCCGCCGTTGGATGTGCGCCAAGCAGGTGCTCACGATGTGATCGGTGACCGCGCGCTGGGCAGTGAACCGCGTCAAGTGGCCGCCCTCGGCCGCGCCATTTTGGACGGATTGGCCAAAGGCGGTGTGGCGGGTTGCATAAAGCATATGCCGGGCCATGGTCGCGCGATGTGCGACACGCATAAGGAACTGCCCACCGTCACCGCCAGCGATGAAGAGCTGGAGAGCGATCTGGCCCCGTTTCGTGCGCTGCGCGATGCGCCTATCGGCATGACCGGCCATTTGCTGTTCACGCGGTGGGATGCGGACAATCCTGCGACACTTTCTGAAACGGTAATCCAGCAGATTATACGGCAGCGGATTGGCTTTGACGGCCTGCTGTTAACCGATGATATCGATATGGAAGCACTGGATGGGACGGTGGCTGAACGCTCGGTCAAGGCGCATGCTGCCGGATGCGATGTGATCCTGAATTGCTGGGCCAAGATGGACGATCAAATCGCCATTACGCAGCAGCTTCCCTCGTTGTCTGGCAAGGGTGCAGAGCGGCTGGAGCGCGCGCTGGCGGGTACGGCCATTCGCGAGGAGAGCGATGCCAAGGCTGCGCTCTTGGCAAAACGTGATGCTTTGCTGGCTTTGGCAGGAGAGGCCGCATGAGCGATGAGGGATTGATGCTGGGCGAACTGGCTTTGCCCGAGGCGGATCAGGCATGGGAAGGCATAGCTGCTGACAAGAGCGAAGACCCGGCGCTGTATCTAGAGCTGGACGGGTGGGAAGGGCCGCTCGACCTGCTGCTCGATCTGGCTCGGCGACAAAAGGTGGATCTGCGCCAGATTTCAATCTTGGCTCTGGTTGACCAATATCTGACCTATATCGAACGGGCCGAAGCTCTGCGCCTTGAGCTGGCGGCTGATTATTTGGTGATGGCGGCGTGGCTCGCCTACCTCAAATCATCCATGCTGTTGCCCAAGGAAGAGCAGGAAGACCCCAGCCCCGAAGAGCTGGCTTTGCGGCTCCAATTGCGTTTGCAACGGCTGGGCGCGATGCGCGAGGCGGCAGCGCGTTTGATGGCGCGCGACAGGCATGGTCGCGATATATTCCTGCGGGCGGCCCCGGAAGGGTTGCGGATCGACCGCAAAACCAAATGGACTTGCGATAGCTATGCCTTGATCCAAGCCTATGGACAGGTGAAGGCGCGCACCGCGCCCAAGATTTATATGGTGTCTGACCGGCCCGTGATGACGCTGGACAGCGCGTTGGAACGGGTATCCTCCATGCTGGGTGTCACATTGGACTGGATACAGTTGGAGGATTTTTTACCTCCGCATGCCGAACCCAAATTGCGCAAGTCGGCGCTGGCTTCCAGCTTTGTCGCCGCGCTTGAATTGGCCCGCCAAGGCCGTGCAGAGCTGGCTCAGGACGAAACTTTTGGTCCCATGCGTATCCGAAGGGTTGCCAAATGAGGGAGAAGATGGACGAGGCGCTGCGCGCCGTTGAGGCCACATTGTTCGCCTCGGAAGAACCCATGACACCAGAGGCGCTGTCGGGCCATTTGGGCGGGATGGAAATCTCCACTGTCCGACAGGCCTTGGCCACTTTGGCTGACCATTATGACCAGCGCGGTATTTGTCTGGTGGAGCGCGGCAAGCGGTGGCATTTTGAAACAGCGTCCGATCTGGCCCATTTGCTGCGCCGAGAGCGAGAGCAAGTCCGCCGTCTAAGTCGCGCGGCAACAGAGGTTCTGGCGATTATCGCCTATCACGAGCCGGTTAGCCGGGCAGAGATTGAATCGATCCGCGGCGTGCAAACTGCCAAGGGTACGCTGGATGTGTTGATGGAGGCTGGCTGGATCAAGATGGCGGGCCGTCGCGAAGTTCCAGGGCGCCCGGTAATCTATGCGACAATGCCAGAATTTCTTGATCATTTCGGGCTGAGCACGCGCAGAGATTTGCCGGGAATTGATGAATTGAAGGCTGCTGGTCTGCTCGATCCGGTCGATGATGCGTTTGAAGAGGCAATCGATAATGCCGGGTCTGACGAATCAGATGGCGAGAATGCAAATGATGCGGATGATGATACCGGGAACGCCGATGAGGCTATCCCGACCAGCGAACAAGCGAGCTTGGGGCACGACTAAATACCGCCTTCTTTCGCTGGAAATGCGGTGATGACTGGCGCAGCGCCGCGATCCACCCTATATTGGTACAACACTTATAACAGAGAGACTCTTCATGGGTATTGGCTGGCCGCAACTTCTGATCATCGCACTCGTCATCCTCGTCTTGTTCGGGCGCGGGCGTATCGCCGATATGATGGGCGATTTCGGCAAGGGAATCAGCAGCTTTAAAAAGGGTATGAGCGAGGAAGAGAACACTTCTTCCAAGCCGTCCGCCCAAATTGAGGTGCAAGCAAAGGATGCAGCCGCATCCGACAGCAAGCCCAAAAGTGATGCTGCTGCAACCAACGGGAACGACAGCGCGAACTGACGCGAAAGGACGCGTCCACCACAATGTTTGATTTAGGCGCCGCAGAATTACTGGTCATTGTGGTCGTGGCGATCATCGTCATCGGCCCAAAAGACATGCCGATGGCACTGCGAACGGCTGGCAAATGGATCGGGAAAGTGCGCAAAGTCTCCGCCCATTTTCGATCAGGGCTGGACACTATGGTTCGCGAAGCAGAACTGGAAGAGATGGAGCAAAAGTGGAAAGCGCAGAACGATGCCATTATGGCGCGAACTGATGCCGCTACGAATGCTGATGCTGATCAAGCTTCAGGCTCTGCCGAGAACGCCGAGATGACCGGGCCGCCAATATCGTCTGACGATGATCCGGTTTCCGATGCAGTTACGCCAACCCAAAGCAGCGATCCACAGCTTTCCTTGGGCGTCGAAAACAATTCCAACGGCGATAAGGGTTAGGCTGAATTATGGCGATCCTGCGCGATATCGACGACACTCAAGCGCCCTTGCTCGATCATCTGGTTGAACTGCGCGGCAGGCTGATGCGCAGCGTATTGGCGCTGGCGATTGGCTTTGGCATTTGTTTGTATTTTGCTGATCCCATTCTGGGCTTTCTGGTCCAGCCGCTAAAAGATGCCTTCCCAACTGGGGAAGGCCAGCTAATTTTCACCAAATTGTATGAAGTGTTTTTTGTGGAGCTAAAGGTGGCCTTGTTCGCAGGCTTCTTTGCCAGCTTCCCGATCATCGCCAACCAAATGTGGGCGTTCGTCGCGCCGGGCCTGTATGCCAAAGAAAAGAAGGCCTTTTTGCCCTTTCTAATCGCGACACCATTGCTGTTCGCTGGCGGTGCCGCTCTGGCTTATTATGTGGTCATGCCAACCGCCTTTCGTTGGTTCCTGGGATTTGAAGGAACCGCCGGCGGGTTGGAGGTTGAGGCTTTGCCTTCTGCCGGAGACTATCTGTCTTTGGTGATGCAGTTCATCTTGGCCTTTGGCGTGTGTTTCTTGCTGCCGGTGCTGCTGTTGCTACTAAACCGTGCTGGGATTGTGACGCGCGCGCAATTTTCCGCTGCGCGGCGCTATGTCGTTGTGGGCGTTGTGGCACTGGCTGCGATTGTAACGCCGCCTGATCCCGGCTCTCAGGTTATTTTGGCAATTCCGCTGTTGATTCTGTTTGAAGGATCGCTGCTGCTTATGCGCTTTCAAGAAAAGAGAATAACGGCGTCTGCGGACGATGGAGATGAGCCGTTAAAGGCCGAAACCTGAGAATAGTTTCGAGGCGCAAAGCCAAAGTATATATTGCGTTGTCTCTTACCATCACCAGACCAGTATGGGTCAGACTCATATATGGCCAGCTACGCCGGGCATTCGGCCGGCTATTTTGTTGTCCGCCTGACCAGCACCTTCGGAATATGGCGCGCATGAAAAACGGGGCCCGAAACGGGCCCCGTCCTTAATTTTGTTTGGTCTGTAGCTTATGGGCTAACAGGATCGTCGTCGCCGCCATTAGCAACAATGATGACACCAGCAATCGCAGCTGCGAGCACTGCCAAGATGATGCCTAAACCGCCTTGGCCACCCAGTTCGCTTTCGCCTTCAGCCGGAGCCGAAGTGCGGTCAGCAGCCTGAGCCATTGCAGGCGCAGCGGCCAAAGATACTGCTGCAGCTGCAGCGGCGAAATCACGAATTTTCATCTACTTGTCTCCTTAAGAGCTCTGAAAGCCAACGCGTTGGCGAATCAATTTGCATTTTCGATGTGCGACCATCTTTTTTCAAACGAACTTTATGCCACGTTCTTATTGCTCTTAGAATGCCGAATTTTCCCTATTATGACAAGGGTCGAGTCCACGCTTCACCGCAACCAATGCAGGTTTAAATTTAAGGATCCGTAAAAGCGCGAGCGTATCGCCCCCTATTTCTTCGACGATTAACGACGCTATAGTTCCTTAGAAAAGACTTTCTCGCCGTTGATCCAAGTTTCGTAGATCACCGTTTTGCGGATTTCTTCGGGCGAAGACAGCAGTGGGTCTCGGTCTACCAGAATGAAATCGGCTCTTTCGCCGGGGACCAGTCTGCCAAAGCGGCCATCGGCAAAGCCAGCAAAGGCGGCATCGCTGGTGAAGGCGCGCAACGCGTCTGTTCGAGAGATGGTTTCGGATGGCAGCCAACCGCCAAACGGTTGCCCTTGCGGATCAGTGCGACTGATCGCTGCGGCGAGACCATTCATGACATGGGGAGGTTCAACCGGAGCGTCAGAGCCAAAGGCCAGCTTGGCGCCGGTTGCCGCGATGCTGCGCCAGGCATAGGCACCGCCCAAGCGATCGGGTCCCAACCGCGCTTCGGCCATCAATCGGTCAGAGGTCTGATGCAACGGCTGCATTGAGGCGATAATCCCAAAGCGTCCAAACCGTTCGATGTCGGCAGGGTCGACGATCTGGGCATGCTCAACGCGCCACCGGCGATCACCTTGATAGGATTCGTAGAGCTCCTCAATCGCGCTGAGCAAATCGGCATTGGCGGCATCGCCGATCGCATGAACAGCGACCTGAAAATTATCCAGCGCAGCGCGGCTCATCAGATTGCGCAATTGGGCAGGAGACGTGATCGGAAGGCCTCGATTGCCCGGTTCGTCGGCATAGGGTTGCTTTAATGTGGCACCGCGCGAACCCAGGGCACCATCCAGATACAGCTTGATCCCGTTAAGCCTTAGCCGGTCGTCATACAGCCAAGGAGTTGGGGCAGGACCGCCAATCAGCTCCATTGCCGCGATATTACGGGCATAGGACATGATCCGCAATTTCAGTGTACCGTTATCGCCCGCCCGCCGAAATGTCTGCCAATCTTCGATGGTGGTGCCCATATCGGCTGCGGCGGTTACGCCATTTGCGAACAGACGCTGTTGTGCTTTGCGCAAGGCAAGGTCGCGATCCTCAGGCCGGGGCAATGGCACGACTTTTCTCACCAGAGCTGCTGCCGTATCGACGAACACACCCGATGGTTCATGCGATCCGGCCATGCGGATGACCCGTCCGCCAACAGGATCAACTGCGGTTGCGTCCACTTCTGCGCGGCGCATGGCATTACTATTGGCCCAACTGGCATGACCATCCACCCGATCCAGCCAAACAGGTCGGTCGGGTATCACGGCATCCAAATCAGCTGCGGTAGGAAGGCGGCCCAAGCCCCATTTTTCCTGGTTCCAGCCGCCACCCAAAATCCATGGACGACCAGGATTGTCGGCCGCGAATTGAGCAATTTTTGCCAGAGCATCTTCCAGCGAGTTGGTGTCTGACAAATCCAGTGTGAGCGCTTGAATCCCTAAATCCATGACATGCAAATGCGCATCAATCATGCCCGGCAGCATGACGCGCCCTTGTCCGTCTTCCTGAAAATCAATGTCGGTGGGCCGATCATCATTGCGTGCGAGCACGTCGCGTACCCGCCCGTCGTCATCTATTACCAAGCCCGTAAAGCGCACCAATGTGCCGTCTTCGTCGATGGTGATGCCTTGGACATTTTCGATCAACGTGTCCGCCGCAGCTGGACCTGCGGACAAAAATGCTCCGGCAAAAGCCAGCGGCAATACAAGTTTGCGGATCATGATTGAGTTCCTTTGGGCAGGCGGGTGATCAAACCGCTGGTGTCTTTGCGACCGCCACCTTGCGCCTGCACCTCTGCATAAAACTGATCGACCAATGATGTGATCGGCGATGAAAGCCCCAGCTTACCCGCTTCTTCCAAGGCATAGCCAAGATCCTTGCGCATCCAATCGATGGCAAAGCCAAAGTCAAATTCGCCCGCAGCCATGGTTGCCCAACGGTTGTTCATTTGCCAGCTTTGCGCTGCTCCGCCCGAAATAGCTTCATAGGTTTTGTCCATGTCCAGTCCGGCAGCTTGTGCCAGCCGGATGGCTTCGGATAGGCCGCCAAGTACGCCAGCAATGCACATTTGATTGGCCATTTTGGCGGTTTGTCCAGCACCGGCTTCGCCCACGTGAACGATCCGCGCAGCATAGCAATCCATGACCGGCGTTGCGCGCGCCATCGCGGCATCGCTGCCCCCGCACATGATCGCCAAGGCTCCGTTTTCCGCGCCAGCCTGACCGCCAGAGACGGGCGCATCCACGGCTACCAGGCCGCGCTGTTGGGCCTCGTTGTCAATCTGCCGCGCCATGCGGGCAGATACGGTTGTATGATCTACAAATAAGGCGTCCGGCTCCATCGCATCCAGCGCGCCATCAGTGCCCAGCGCAATTTGGCCAAGGTCTTCGTCATTGCCCACACATGCGAACACAATATCGGCACCCTTGGCGGCTGATGCGGGAGTATCCGCAATGGCGACATCGAGGCCTTTGGCCTGTTGCGCCGCCAGCCAACTATCGGCTCTGGCAGCGGTGCGATTATAGGCGGTCACCCGATGTCCAGCTGCTGCCAAATGTCCGGCCATCGGCGCGCCCATGACCCCGAGGCCGATAAAGGCGATAGTGTGTGTGTCTGTCATAAGATGCGGATTAGGCAAAAAGTGGCCAAGTGCAAAGACATTCGCATTGCGGATAGGGTGGCAAATCCCTAGGCCTCGAATTTATGAGTGATGAAGCCAACAAGCAAGCAACAGCGCAGGCGTTGGACGCCCTGACGCTGGATCATATTCGTGCTGCGGCAAAGCGGATCGAGGGGGCGGTTGTGCGCACCCCGATGATGCATTCGCTGACCTTGTCGAACATTGCCGGTTGCGAGATCTGGCTGAAGTTTGAAAACCTGCAGTTCACTGCCGCTTATAAAGAACGTGGCGCGCTGAATGCCTTGCTTGATCTGACACAAGAACAGCGATCACGCGGCGTTATCGCAGCGTCGGCTGGCAATCACTCGCAAGGTTTGAGCTATCATGGCACGCGGTTGGGCGTTCCCGTCACCATCGTGATGCCGCGGACCACGCCGACGGTCAAAATAATGCAAACCGAAAGCGTCGGCGGACAGGTTGTGCTGGAGGGCGAGACTTTTGACGAGGCCTATACCCATGCGCGCAAGCTTGAAACCGAACTGGGGCTGACCTTTGTTCACCCCTTTGACCAGGCTAATGTTGCTGCGGGCCAAGGCACTGTTGCGTTGGAAATGTTGGAAGATCAGCCTGATCTTGATTGTCTGGTGACCCCGATTGGCGGGGGCGGTTTGATTTCCGGCATGGCGACAGCAGCGCGGGGGATCAAACCAGATATTGAGATTGTCGGCGTTCAGGCGGCCTTGTTCCCATCCATGTATGCCCGCGTAAAAGGTGAGCAATTGGACTGCGGCGGGGACACTCTGGCAGAGGGGATCGCGGTTAAGGCACCGGGTGAATTTACCTCCAAGATTATCGAGCATTTGGTGGACGATATTTTGCTGGTTGAAGAACGCGAACTTGAAAGCGCCGTTGCATTACTGTTGCAGATTGAAAAGACAGTGGTTGAAGGTGCAGGCGCTGCGGGACTTGCAGCCGTACTGGCCAATCCTGATCGGTTTGCCGGCAAGAAGGTTGGATTGGTATTGTGCGGCGGCAATATTGATACGCGTTTGCTGGCCAATGTGTTGTTGCGCGATTTGGCCCGGCAAGGCCGCTTGGCGCGGTTACGGGTGACGTTACAGGATCGGCCTGGCGCATTGTTTAAAGTGATGCGTGAGTTTGACGCGCACAACGTCAATATCATCGAAATCTACCACCAGCGTATCTTCACCCATTTGCCCGCCAAGGGCCTGATCACTGATATTGAGTGCGAAGCGAGGGACCGGGCCCAGCTGGATGCATTAGTAGAGACGTTAAGGATGAAGGGTTACGCCGTTAGTCCAGTTGAGCTCAACTGACAAAAAATACTCGATTTGTCGGTCAATTGGCGCATTTCCTCGGCTGATTGTGCAAAGTAACCAATCATTTACCATGTTTCATGGTTAAGGGACTTTTACCGGAGGCTGCAAACAGGCATAACATGGGCTTAACGCGCTTGATAGCGCTTGATTCCATGTTGAGAGGATTTCGACACCCGTGACGGCGCCAATTCGATTTCCCCGCTTCTTTGTGACGAGCCCGGCGCCGTGTCCCTATTTGCCGGGACGCACAGAGCGTAAAGTCTTCACAGAGTTGAAAGGCGCCAATGCGGACCAGCTGAACGAAGCGCTGGGACGGATTGGCTTTCGGCGCAGCCAAACCGTGGCCTATCGCCCCAGCTGCTTGGATTGTCAGGCCTGTGTTTCTGTGCGGGTGGTTGCACCAGAATTCAAACCATCGGCAACACAGCGCAAGAACTTGCGCCGCAACAGTGATCTGATCGCGGTGGAATGCCGCCCATGGGCAACCGACGAACAGTTTGATCTGCTGCTGAAATATCTCAGCGCTCGGCATCCAGAAGGTGGCATGGCGGCGATGGACGAGATGGACTATGCCGACATGGTCGAGCACACGCCTGTCTCCAGCTATGTCATCGAATATCGCGAACCCGATGAAAATGGGGAACCAGGACGCCTTGTGGGCGCTTGTCTAACTGATCGGCAAGGCGATGGCCTGTCGATGATTTACAGCTTTTACGACCCGGATCACAAGGAACGCTCGGGGCTTGGGAATTACATCATCCTCGACCACATCCGGCGAGCAACGGAAGAACAAATACCTTATGTCTATCTTGGGTATTGGGTGGAAGGTTCGCCGCGGATGCAATATAAGGTGCGCTACCGTCCCCTTGAAAAGCTTGGTCGCGATGGATGGCAGCGTATTACTGCAGACGAACAAAGCGCGCTTATCGCAAATGCGACTAAGCCGCGCGGACCTGTGCCCTCCACCGGTAACAAAGACGGTCAACAGTCTCACTTCGAGACGAGCTGAGCGCAAACCTATTATCCAACATTGGTCGATTACGATTGTTACGGTGTTGGTAGCAAGTGGTGCGCCCGCCTTTGCGCAGGACAATTCTGGTTCTCAAACGCTGGAAGACTTGATCCCGGATGCAGCGGTTGAACGGCCAGAAGACTGGGCTCAGCAACAGGCCGCAGATCAAGGGCAAGTTGAAGCGAACGCAAATGCGCCCGTGCCCACGCCTGTTTTGGGACCGAACGCCGACGCGCTTGAACCCGATAGCCCGATGGCGCAGCTTCCGCAGTTCGAGGTTAAATGGCCCGATGATTTGCAATTGGAAACGATTGAAGAAGTCGATCCGTTGGCTGGGTCCGAAACCGATGATCCTTTTGCTGACTTACCTCGGTTTAGGCAGCAAGAAAGGGAAGAGATTGATCTGGTTGAGATTGATCGAAAGCTGATCCTGGATTTCCCGACTGACGCTGCTGATTTTCCCGAACGGTCTGAGTTTTTGTCGCGGTTTCGCGCGCTCTCAACGATTGAGGAGCTGGGCAATAGCGAGGAAAATATTGCGCAATTGTCAGCTCGCGCCCGCGCGGATGAGGAATTGCTGCAACGCCTGATGCGCAATTACGGATATTACAGCGCCCAGATCATTCGCAGGGTTGGGGCGGTGCGACCTGGGGACGATACTGCCGATACGCAAGCCCGGGTGCGCTTCAATATCATACCCGGTGAACGCTATCGCTTTGGCGTGATTGATTTGGGAACGCTTTCCAGCGCACCTGACGCGCAAGATTTGCGCGCTGCCTTTGCGATAGTCCAAGGCGACCCATTGAACAGCGACAAATTGGTCGAAGAACAGCGTGATTTAGACGTTGCATTGGGCGAAAATGGCTATCCCTTTGCCCAGATCGACGATCCAGAATTGCTGGTCGACCACGCCAGTGTAGAGGGTGATCTGACCATGCCCGTCACCCCCGGCGGCAAATATGCGTTCAGCCAGGTGAACAGCAGCGATCCGACTTTTCTGTCCAGCAAACAATTGGCCCGGATCGCCCGGTTTGACCCTGGCGACACCTATCAGCGCAGTCTCGAGCTGGATTTGCGCCGCGCAATTGTGGCAACTGGGCTGGTCTCAACCGTCGCAATCACACCGCGTGAATTGGCAGCTCCAACTGAAACTGAACCGGGCGAGATTGCGCTGGATGTGGAGCTGCAAAGGGCCAAACTTCGCACCATTTCAGGCGCGATTGGCTATGGCTCAGAAGATGGGGTGAAGCTGGAAGCGAGCTGGGAGCATCGCAATCTGTTCCCGCCAGAAGGATCGTTAAAGGTGCGCGGCATTGCGGGCACGAAAGAACAATTGTTCGGTGTCAGCTTCAAGAAGAACAATTTCCAAGAGCGTGACCAGGTCCTTCTGCTTGATGCCTATGCCAGCGATATCGAGTCTGAGGCCGTCGAGGCGCGAACGCTCGCCTTGCGCGGGAGCTTTGAACGTCTGTCCAACCTATTGTTCCAGCGTCCATTCAGCTGGTCGGTTGGGTCAGAAGTGCTGCTGACCGATGAACGTAACCGCGTGACCGATGGCGTTGAACGGCCGCGCGAGACATTCCTGATCGCGGGATTGTTTGGCAGCGCGACGCTGGATGCCAGCGATTCCTTGCTCGATCCGACCGAAGGTTTTCGCGTGACAGGTTTTCTGGCGCCGGAAGTGTCGCGATCCAATGGTGCCGAGGTATTTTACCTGCGCGGTCAGGCTGATGCCAGCTATTACCAGCCTGTTGGAAGCGGCACAGTGCTGGCAACTCGCGGGCGCTTTGCGACGATACTGGGTGCTGACACCTTCCAAATCGCACCATCGCGGCGGCTCTATGCAGGGGGCGGATCGTCGGTGCGCGGCTATGGCTATCAAGCGGTGGGACCACGCGATGAATTTGACGATCCGACAGGTGGCCGGTCCTTAGTCGAATTTTCGCTGGAGGCGCGGATCGATACCGGGCTGATGGATGGCGCTGTTCAGATTGTCCCATTTGTCGATGCAGGTTCCGTCTCGTTCGATTCCACGCCCGATTTCCGCTCGATCAAATTCGGTGCGGGCTTGGGACTGCGCTACAAAACCGGCTTTGGGCCTATTCGGGTTGATGTGGGTGTGCCGCTCAATCCCGACCCCGATGACCGCCCGGTCGCGGTCTATGTTTCCTTGGGTCAGGCGTTCTGATGCAAGAGAACGAATTTAAACTTGAGGATGAAACAGAAAGCGAAGCTGTTCCGCGCAAGCGCAAGCGACGCTGGGCCAAACGGATCGGCTGGGCCTTGGCAGCGATCCTTGCGCCGCTGCTGTTGGCGGCGGTGTTCTTCAATTCTCCGATTGGCAAAAGATTTGTCGTTGACCAGATCGCGCAAGTTGCGCCTGCCTCCGGTCTGAAAATTGCCATCGGCCGGATTGATGGCGACCTGTATGGTGCAGCGACATTGCATGATGTCGCTCTGTCCGACCAAAAGGGTGTTTTTCTGACAATTCCTTTGGTGGAGCTGGATTGGCGGCCTCTGGCATGGCTGACTTACGGACTTGATGTTCGCAAGCTGGTCGCGCGGCGCGGCTCGCTGGAGCGGTTACCTGAATTGCTTCCGGGGAATCCGGACGCGCCGATCTTGCCCGATTTCGATATTCGGATTGACAAGTTTGAAATCGACAATCTGATGGTGCAGCCGGGTGTGGCTGGCGATCAAGCGCACAGCGTTGATCTGCAGGCCAAGACCGATATTCGCAGCGGCCGGGTATTTGTCTCTGCGGACGGGTCAATGGGTTCGCGCGATACATTGGCGTTGTTGTTGGATGCTCAGCCCGATGGCGACATCTTCGATCTTTCGCTGGATTATCAAGCGCCTGAAGGTGGAATGATCGCAGAAATCATCGGCGCTGATGCTGGCTATCGCGCCCATATCGAAGGCGATGGATCGTGGAGCGAGTGGCTGGGTAGCGCCTTGGTTCAGCGCGATGGAGAGCGCTTTGCTGCATTTCAGCTGACCAATATGGCCGGCGAATATTCCTTGCTGGGTCAAGCCAACCCGCAAGCCGCCTTGGCCGGAACTTTGCGCGATGCGATGGGGCCGGAGGTGTCGGTTTTGGCCTCAGGCACTTTGCAAGACAGTGTGTGGGACGGACAGATACGAATGGTGGCTGCGGCCATTGACGGACAGGGCCAGGGCACAATCGATCTGGCCGATAATGAGTTTGACGATTTTGCGCTTACCGGACGGTTGTTGCAGCCCGATTTTCTGGGAAAAGGGTTGAGCCTGAGCGGCACCCGCTTGCAGGCCAATCTGGACGGGGCCTTCCGCGACCTTGAAGTCGATCACACGCTGACCATTGCAGAACTGGCAATCGGGACCACCCGGATCGAAGAACTGAGGCAGCAAAGCACGGCGACCTATGATGGCAGCCAATGGCGCGTGCCTATTTTGGCGGCAACGCAGCAGGTCGTGACCGGCAATACAATGATTGATCCGCGCCTGATCAATGGCTCGTTATCCGGCACGATTGTCTATGCAGGGTCTCGCTTGATCTCGGATGATCTACGTCTGGTCTTCCCTGGTCTCTTGGCCAATTTGGGCCTCCGCGGGGATCTGGAACAGGGCATTTACCGGCTGTCTGGTCCGGTTGAGGCGCAGGACTTGGTGATTGACGATCTGGGCAATGTTGATGGGCGCGCGCTCATCGATTTTTCTCTGGCATCGGGCGGCGGATGGGATCTGCAGGCCGATGTCTCGGGCAAATTGTATGGCGTCAGCAACGCAACTGTGGCCAATCTGGCGGGCGACCCAGTCACATTTGGTGGAACACTTGGCCTGGGAAGCGTAGCTCCGATCAGTTTCAATCAGTTCACCGTCCAAAGCGCGAAATTGCAATTGGACCTGGACGGCTCGGTCAATGGGGATGAGACCCGCTTGGCGGGAACCGGCACGCATAGTGACTATGGCGATTTCACGGTCGATGCCGTGCTGGGGCAGGCTGGGCCGAATGCAACATTGGTGTTTGCCTCGCCGCTGCCAGCCGCTGGGTTGAGCGATGTTCGCGTGGCAATTTCCCCGGACGATGACGGGTTGCGGATCGAAATGCAGGGTGGTTCTGCCTTGGGTCCCTTTGATGGTGTGCTGAGCTTGGTCACTCCAGCACACGGGCCAAGCCGGGTTGCGATCAAGCAACTAAGCATTTGGCGTACGCAAGTATCTGGCGAAGTATTGCTGGTCGACAATGGCGCAAGCGGAGATCTGCAATTGAACGGTGGGGGCATCGATGGCACGATTGCCCTAGCGCCGCGCGATGGCGGGCAAAGTTTCACCGTCAATCTGGATGCAAACAATGCACGCTTCCAAGGGGATACACCGCTCTCACTTGCGCGCGCGAACGTTCAGGCAAATGGGTTCCTGATCGAGAACAATAGCAAGATCGATGCGGAAATCTCTGCGCAAGGCCTGACTTATGGGACGCTGTTCTTGGGCCGCATGGCCGCCAATGCCAGCATTGAAAACGGGCGCGGCGATATCACCGCTCGGTTGGCTGGGCGCAGGGGTAGCCAGTTCAACCTAAGGTTGGACGCCGATGTAGCGCCGGATGAAGTATCGGTTTTGGCTCGCGGGCAGTTCGCCGGACGCCAGATCACTATGCCGCGCCGCGCCGTCCTGACCCAACAATCCGATGGCGGCTGGCAATTGGCTCAAACGCAGATTGGCTATGGCGATGGCCTTGCCTTGGTCGAAGGGGAGCTGGGCGCCGGCACCACCGCGCTTGGGTTGAAACTTGATAAAATGCCGCTGTCTTTGATCGATGTGGCCATGCCTGATCTGGGGGTCAGCGGCACCATTTCAGGCGTGGTTGATTATGAAGCTGTCACCAATGGAGCGCCCAGCGGCAGCGCCAAAGTGACCATCAACCAATTGATGCGGTCCAGCTTGGTCTTGTCTTCGCGTCCTTTGGATGTCGCTCTGGTTGCCGAACTGTCGCCCGACCGGATGGCAGCGCGAGCGGTTCTGGATGAAGGCGGCAAGCGACTGGGCAGGGTGCAAATGCGGGTGGCAGATATGCCACCGGCTGGCAGCCTGTTCGAACGCTTGCAAGCAGGCAATTTGCTTGGTCAATTGCGCTATGCTGGACAGGCTGACACTTTGTGGCGGTTGGCCGCAATTGAGGTTTTTGACCTGACCGGACCGGTTGCTTTGGCAGCAGATGTTACCGGAACGCTGGCTGATCCTCAGGTGCGCGGCACGGTTTCCAGCGACAATTTGCGGGTACAAAGTTCGCTTTCGGGAACGGATGTCAGCAATGTAACAGCACGCGGCGATTTTCTCGGCTCGCGCCTCAGGATCACCCGATTTACCGGCCAAGCCCCCAACGGAGGCACGATTGTCGCCAGTGGAACAATTGATCTGACCAACATCAGCGCCCAGCGCGGGCCGCAGTTGGATTTGCGGGCAGCAACAGACAATGCACGGCTGCTCAATGCCAATGGCTTGGTGGCGACCGTTACCGGGCCTTTGCGAATCATATCTGATGGACGCGGAGGGACAATCGCAGGGCGGTTGCAGATTGACCGTGCCAGTTGGAAATTGGGCACGGCAGCTGACGATGTAACCTTGCCCAACATCACCACTCGAGAGATCAATTTGCCCGCTGACATTCAAGCACCCAGCGCGCCGGGAGCTGCATGGCGATATCTGATCGATGCGCGTGGCTCTAACCGGATCGACGTTGACGGCATGGGTCTGGACAGCGAATGGGGCGCCGATATCCGGCTGCGCGGAACCACCGCAGATCCGCGCATTGGCGGCGAGGCACAAGTTGTGCGTGGGTCTTACAGTTTTGCCGGAACCCGGTTTGAGCTGACCCGGGGAGAAATCGACTTTGACGAAACGGTTCCGATTGATCCGCGCCTTAATATCGAAGCCAACACGGACAAAGATGGACTGGACGTTACGGTCAATGTGACCGGGAATGCATTGAAGCCTGAGGTCACTTTCAGCTCAACCCCGGCATTGCCCGAGGAAGAGATCCTGTCGCGCCTGCTGTTCGGCGGGTCGATCACCTCATTGTCGGCCACCGATGCTCTGCAATTGGGAACCGCGCTGGCGAACCTGCGTGGCGGATCAGGGATCGATCCAATCAACCAATTGCGCAGCGCGATTGGGCTGGACCGTTTGCGGATTGTTGGCGCTGATCCTGCATTGGACCGGGGCACTGGTGTTGCTGTTGGCAAGAACATTGGCCGACGCTTCTATGTCGAGATCATCACCGACGGGCGCGGGTACAGCGCCACTTCGGTCGAGTTCCGCATCACCAGCTGGCTGGCCCTGCTCGCCAGCGTGTCTACCGTTGGCCGGGAAAGCGCTTTGTTAGAGATCAGCCGCGACTATTAGCGCTGCCAAACCGCCCCCGACATTAAGCGGCAGCGTATAGTTGGGCTTCGGCCATGCGCCTACGGGTCAGCCCTTTCAGTACCTTGCCGCCAGCCTTGTTCCAGCGTTGAAATTCGCCTGCTGCTCCGCCAAAATCGCCCGCGCTATGCTTGCGTGCCAGCGTGGCCCGTCCGATCGCGCCCGTGTTGTAGTGGAAGCTGACCATCGCATCGAATTGCGTTTGAGAGGTGGGCGTGTTGCCGATCACGCTGACAACATCATCGGCATAGCGGATCAAATCATCCTCCAGCCGTTCATCGGCTTGTGCCTGTGTCCAGACAGTGTCCGGTCCCACAAAGCCGTGCAGTCCGTCGCGCGTGGCGCCCCAGCCGATGGTCCATGGCTGGGCCCCAGTGGCAGGATCAGGATAGGCTTCGATCAAGCCATCGGTGCGCAGCCGTGCACATCCTTCAAAGCGTTTGATAAGGGCAATGCCGCGCGCGCTGATTGCGCGTGTTGGCGCCAGAGTGCTGATCTGCTCGAACGCTTGGTCGAGCGCATCCACCTCTGGCTGGCGGAAACCGCGCCTCAGTATTTTCCTAAATGCGTCGAAGATTGGCTTACGCGTTTGGGAGGTGGAACCGGGTTTACGAGCGACGGTTTTGCTGACCATGGAGGGGTGCGCCTTTTGCAAAGTGAAAGGCGCGAGAAGTAGGCAGAATTTTCTCGAGTAGGAAAATGGTTTTTGCGCGAGCTAGCCGAAGATGCCGCCTAGGATACCATCAACCTTGTCGAGCGGATTATCGCGGAAATTGGCTTCCTCTGTGGCGATATAGCTGAAAATGCCTTTCAACGCTTGCTCGGTAACGGACTGCCCCAAACGGTCGCTGCTTAACCCTGTCTGTGCGATCAGGCTGGACTTCTCACCCAGTCTGTCGAGCTGCTCATAAGCGCCTAGTTCAGTCATGGATGTGTCGACCAAGGGGCGCAGCTTGCCTTCTAGCGTGGTGCCAGAACTCTCCTCCAAATAGCGGGTCGCTCCGTCTTTTTTGCTGATGATGCCCGGCGCATCGGTGATCGACAGCTCGTTGATAGATTCGCGAAATATCGGCTTTGCCTCACCCGCGGCTACACCGGCAGCATCGTTGATTGTACGCGTCAGACTGCCCAAAAGATCAACCTTCTTGGATCGGCCAAACAGGCCTGACACGCGCTCAGTCAAGCTGTCCAATCCGCCCAAATCACCGATTAGAGGCAGCTTAATACGTATGTCCTCGTCATCATAGAAGGCTCCGGGAACGGCCAGCTTGTCCAATGCGCTGTCAGAAGCTTGCGCAAGAATATCGGTCAATCCCTTGGCCTGCGCAGGGCCGGAGAGGGAGAGCGCAACCAGCATGGCCCCGCTTCCGATCAGAAAGTGGCGTCGATTGGCAGTGATATTTGAGGTTCTCATGCGAAATTCCTTTCCCGAATGACTCAGAGTGTCATGCGAAAGCACTTGGGGGAAGGGCAAAATGCACACTGTTACAAGAGTTCACGTCGCAGGTTCATTGAGGACATTTTGCGCGGTTGGTCATGCTGCAACAAAAAACCGCCCGGATTGCTCCGGACGGCTTCTTGTCTTTAAAGTGCTCTTGCAAAGGGGCGCTTGGCCCCCAAGCTGGGCACATTAAGCGCTGTAATACATGTCAAACTCAACCGGAGCAGGTGTCGTCTCCAAGCGCGACACTTCTTCCCATTTGAGCTCTGCATAAGCGTCGATCTGATCTTTCGAGAACACATCGCCTTTCAACAGGAATTCGTGATCCGCCTCTAGCGCTTCCAATGCTTCGCGCAAGGATCCGCAAACGGTTGGCACTTCGGCCAGCTCTGCCGGGGGCAGATCATACAGGTTCTTGTCCATCGCGTCGCCCGGGTGAATCTTGTTTTCGATCCCGTCGAGGCCCGCCATCAGCAAAGCTGCTGAAGACAGGTAAGGATTGGCAAGTGGATCAGGGAAACGGAATTCAACCCGTTTCGCTTTGTCACCTGCACCATAGGGAATGCGGCACGATGCCGAACGGTTCCGGGCCGAATAGGCCAGCAGCACAGGCGCTTCGAAACCTGGAACCAAACGCTTGTAGCTGTTGGTGGTCGGGTTGGTGAAGGCGTTACAGGCCTTAGCGTGAGCAATTACGCCGCCGATGTAGTGCAAACATGTATCCGATAGACCAGCATAGCCATTGCCTGCAAAGGTGTTCACGCCATCTTTCCAGATCGACATGTGGGTGTGCATGCCGGACCCGTTATCGTCCTTGATCGGCTTGGGCATGAAGGTCGCCGTTTTGCCATAAGCATGGGCAACTTGGTGGACAACATATTTGTAAATCTGCACCCGGTCAGCCGTAGTCACAAGATCGCCAAAGGTAATGCCCAGCTCGTGCTGTGCAGCGGCCACTTCGTGGTGATGCTTGTCCATCGGCAGGCCCATTTCTAGCATGGTGGAAACCATCTCTGCCCGGATATCCATCGCGCTGTCGACCGGGGCTACGGGGAAATAGCCGCCCTTGGCACGGGGACGGTGGCCCATGTTGCCGCCTTCATATTCCTTGCCCGTGTTGGTGGGCAGTTCCACATCGTCAATCGCATAGCCTGAACCGGCATAGCCATCTTCGAAGCGAACATCGTCGAACATGAAGAATTCAGGTTCTGGACCCACGTATACGGTGTCACCCAGGCCGGTCGATTTCAGGTATGATTCAGCGCGCTTGGCGGTTGAGCGCGGATCGCGCGAATACAGCTGGCCGTCAGACGGCTCCACAATGTCGCAGAACAACACCATCATCGGCGTGGCTGAAAACGGATCAATATAGGTCGTGCCCAGATCCGGCTTCAAGATCATGTCGGATTCGTTGATGACCTTCCAACCTTCGATTGAAGACCCATCGAACATCAAACCATCTTCCAAGGCGTCTTCGTCCATTACGCCGGCATACATCTGAAGATGCTGCCACTTGCCCTTTGGATCGGTGAACCGGAGATCAACCCATTCAATTTCTTCGTCCTTGATCTGTTTCAGGACGTCTTGTGCACTTGCCATTTGGATACAGTCTCCAGCTTAGTTTTGTTTGTCTGCCCTTACTTGAGGGGCGGTTGAGTGGTCAGCCACCAAAGCGGCCAGTGATTGTTAAACTGCGTCTTCATCCTTCTCGCCCGTGCGGATCCGCAGGGCGCTAGAGATGTCTGACACAAAGATTTTGCCATCGCCGATCCGGCCCGTTTGCGCAGCGGCAGCCACCGCTTCAACAACGCGGTCTGAAATGTCGTCAGAAACGACAACTTCCAGCTTCACTTTGGGTAGGAAATCCACCACATATTCAGCTCCGCGATACAATTCTGTGTGGCCCTTCTGGCGGCCGAAGCCCTTGGCTTCCGTCACGGTGATCCCGGACACGCCAATCTCGTGCAAAGCCTCTTTGACTTCATCCAGTTTGAACGGCTTGATGATAGCTTCGATCTTTTTCACGTTAGTGTTGCCCTCAGCGGATAAAACGACCACATTTCCCGACGCATCGCCAGTATGCTTGGCCGTTTGGCTATTGCTATTCCTCAGTCACGATAATTTAATCCAAGAATCGTGCCAAGGTGTGAAACAAGGTCGTTAGAACAATCGCGCCATCCACGCAAAGGTCATTCG
>Ga0209121_10000547_pt1 | contig 39594 bp, 21 predicted proteins | sample Cruoilmetagenom3_FD_187292 | JGI IMG/M metagenome (GOLD analysis project Ga0209121, IMG submission 187292) | Oil polluted marine microbial communities from Coal Oil Point, Santa Barbara, California, USA - Sample 3 (SPAdes) (version 2) | ecosystem: Environmental > Aquatic > Marine > Oil seeps ... | reverse complement strand
TACGGCATGTTTCCGGGCTTTTTCAGCCACAATGCTTCGCAAGGACATTATTTCTCTCGACCGGAACTCTATGAACGAGATCGGAGCCTTTTTAAAAAATATATTCCCTTGTGCAAATTGGTCGCCGAGGCCGGCTGGGAACCGGTCACGCTGGCTCATTCGAGCGACAGTCATGTCTATGTAGAACGTTTCGGCAACAGGCTCTTCACAGTGTTCAACGACAGTTCCGAACGACGAACCGTAACGATCAAACTGGAGCGGGACACGCCAAAGGCCTCACGAGAATTAATTCATGGTCGGACTATCAGGTGGAGCAATCAAAGAACCGAACTAAATATCGATGGCGAAGACTTAGCAATAATCGATATAAAATGATTTAGAGAGAATAACAATGAAGCACGTATTGTTTTTGGTTACGGCAGTAATAGTTTGTGTGAGTCAGGCATGTCTGCTCGTGCGGGCAAACGAGACAGGTAAAAGGCCGTGGTCCGTTGGCTATGCCGAAGCCGACATTACGCCTGCGCCGGGGCAAGTCCAGATGTCGGGATTTGGGCGCGAGCGATATGCCGGCGGTGCGCTGGCGCCGCTACTGACCCAGGTTGCGGTCCTACGTGACAGAGAAGACAACACCGGTGTGCTCATAACGGCTGATATCCTCCACCTTGATCATGTCATGGTTGAAGCGATTCGCCGGGCGATCGGTCACAAGCACGGCATTCCGGCCGAGAACATCATGTTCGTCGCATCGCATACGCATTGGGGTCCGGCGGTCAGGTTTCGCATGAGCTTTAGTATCGGGGCTCCGAACGTTTGGTACATGGGTTTTTTGGAGCAGAAGATTCTGGATGGCGTTGATGTGGCGATGGAGAACCTGTCTCAGGCAACAATCGAGTATGGCTGGTTTGACTTTCGCGGCATTGGTTCCAATCGCCGCCTTCCTGTTAATGGAAAGATCACCTGGGGCCCGTACAAGAAAGGTTCGTTTGACGGGCATACGCCGATCTTCCGTATTGAACGCAACGCGAAACCGCAACAACTGTTAGTGGTCGGTCATGCATGCCACCCGACGAGTTCAGGTACCATCCAGAAGTGGAGCCCCGACTATCCGGGCGCAATGCGTGATTTCCTCGCTGCAGAACTATCCGATACGAAAGCAGTATTCGTCCAGGGGTGCGGAGGCGACGCCAAGGTCGTCCACGAAGACCCCGAGACAGGCAAACTTACCTTCTCCAACTCCCCGGAACGAGCGAAGGCAGCGGGTGAGAAGCTCGCCCGTGCGGTGTTGAAACACCTTGAAACAGGGCAGATGATCCCGCTCGATGGGCAGTTGGCTTGCTCGCTAACCACAGGGCAGATTAGCTACGGCCTGCGCTGGTCACGGGACCAAATCGAACGACAAGCCTTTCCGGAGCCGAAGAAGAAAGGACAACATAGTTGGCAAACCTGGTCGGCAAGACAATCGCTGGCGCTGCCTGATCATAGTGATAGCTTCCGTTACGATGTACAGATATGGAAACTCGGCGACCGGCTGATGATATTCGGCATGGAAGGCGAGATCTGCAGCCCGTGGGGGCCGATGTTGCGTGCAATGGCTCGGACCGAACTGGCCATGGTGGTCGGTTATGCAAACGGCACTGGTTCGTACATTCCGGACAGCAGGATCGTTCGTGAAGGGGGCTATGAAGGTCTGACCTCGCAGCACGCATACTTCCTTCCTGCCCCGTTCACCGAAAATATCGATTCTGAGATCAAACAAATTGTTACACGGGCGATAAACGCCGTCAAATAGGAAGTGACAGACAGGATGAAACAACTCGTAATATTTCTGGCACTGTTTTGCTTCGCGACACCCTGCGTTGCTGCTAATGAGCAGACATGGGTAGAGATTGATAACATCGTGTATGGAGCGAAACCTGATGATCGTGGGCCGATAGGCGGTGCTAAAGGCTACTCGAACATTATTGCCAGGGGTGACTTCATGGTAAAGGATCTGGACGCGTTACTGTATGCGCTGTCTAAGGCGAAAGCGGGGCAAATCGTCTTTATCCCCGCCGAGACGGAAATCGATCTGACCGCACGAATCTATATCGACCAACTCGTCCTCGAAATTCCCGAAGGCGTTACTATAGCCGGGGATCGCGGGCACGGCAAATCCCAAGGCGCACTGCTCACCAGCGATGCGCTGAAGACACCGGTGATGATCCGTGCCGCCGGACCGGATGTACGCGTAACGGGCCTGTGTATCCAGGGGCCCAATCCCAAGCGATATCTTGACCATCATCGCCGCTCGTTCGGTCAAGGCGGCGCCGGAAGCAAGTATTATTACAAGCTGCCTACATCAAACGGCATATCGACCAGACACGCCCGGCTCGAAGTGGACAACTGCGAGATATCCGGTTTCTCTCATGCAGGCGTCTATCTGATAACAGCCCAGGAACACCACATCCATCACAACCACATCCACCACTGCCAGTATCAGGGCCTTGGATATGGTGTATGCCATAACACCGCAGCGTCAATGATCGAATATAATCTGTTCAATTGGAACAGGCACTCGATCGCAGGCACGGGCCGGCCCGGCAACAGTTACGTGGCCCGGCACAACATCGAACTCGGGGCATCGCTGAGCCATTGTTTCGACATGCACGGGGGACGTGATCGCAAGGACGGTACCAACATTGCGGGAACATCGATCAATATCTATAATAATACGTTCCGGGCTCAGCAAACCCCTGTGGTGATTCGTGGCGAACCCGAGGAGAAGTGTGAGGTACACCACAATTGGTTTACCAGACATAGCAAAGCCGGACAGGCAGTGCGCTCATCCGGCAAAACCGAGGTGTTCAACAACGCCTATACTGACAAACCAAAGTTAGCTAAATGAACGCCGTACCTGCATGTTCGGCATTACTGATCGGTGGCATCTTCCTGATATGTCACGATAGGCACGTAACCGACTTCCAGGCCTTCGGGGGGACTCACAAGCAGAGCAGGATCGAGTCTCGCCAGTTTTCCACTGCCGGGCGGCGCCATATAATCCCTGTCGATTGGCCAGTCGGCATGGATTTTTTCGACAAAGGATTGCAATTTCGCCTTCTTTTCCTCACTCCAATTGTATTGCTGGAAAGAAGGCTGATCGACAAAACGGTACCAGCAGTAGGTGACCACAGATCCATCGGCGAGAGCAATCTTGTAAGGTCCGCGTACCGGGCCTGGATTACCCCAGGCGCCGCCTGCCGGCGAGGTATAGGGCTGGCCCCGGCTCGCCAGTTTGAACTCCGCTGTCAAAAGTTTGGTTTCCGCCGGCACGTCCTTAGCCGATACAGCTATACGCTCGTCTCCCACATGTTTGAAATACTGCGGGAAGTAGCCATTGGCGCCGACAGTGCCATCATACCACTCCAAACCCCAGACATTGCCTTCGAATATCTGAGTGTCAAAGACCTTCTCGACGCCCGTAATTATCTTGCCGGCCTGATCGAATCGCGTAGTGCGCGTCGTTAGCTTGGATTTCCAGGCGCCCTTCTCATCGAACCGCCCGGAACATACCGGACCGCCGTCCCGCCATGCTTTGAAGGCGTCATAGAGGGCCGCTTTGGAGTAATATGTCACGTCCTGCACAAGCAGCGTTCTGCCCTGCTCGTCTACAGGGAACTGTAATTTCGGCAGCTTGGAATAAACAACGCCCTGGGCATCCCTGGCATCAAAACGCGGCACGGTGTTAATCTCCATGGCGCCGCCACCCATGTTGCCCGGCCGGGCGTCGAGGCCTCGTCCGTAGATAAAGGGATAGTTGAAGAGCTTGCCGATTTTGCTCCAGGTCTCCGGGATATAGTATGCCATCGGCCCTTTGAAGTTGGCCGCACTAAGGAAACAAGTCCAGGCCTGATCGCCGGTGGGAGGGTCCCCGGTAGTGGGTTTTGTAAAGGGCAGGGCCATGTAGGTGTAGCCCAGGAACTTGCCGTTCGGATTGTCCTCGAAGGGCAGTGCATCCGCCGGAATAAGCAGCCGATTGCTCAGTTGAGCAATGCCAAGGCGATTGTCCGGTAAAGCTTGATTGCTATAGAAAAACGACCACCCGGGTGATCCAACTTCATAATCGTAACATTGCGGGGTGGCATTCATGCTGAATTTCGGCGGGCCGTATCGGAAGTGATTGCGTGCCCAATAGCCCAGCCCACCCTCGACGGTCTGAAAAACACTGCCCCAGGTAGGCCCCCGCTTCGGCCAGTTGTCTCTGGCGTGCGTACCTATCGGGGCGAGCGGCTTGTCTTTGTTGTCGGAGTTGTTCGGCGTTATCCAGGCGCTGGGCAGGCCGATCTGAAAATTGGCAATTGGCTTGTCAATAAGCGGCCAGACAGCGGAATAAAAACCCATACCAGCACTATATTCGGAGCGGGCAGGCGGGCGCGATGCGCTGTAGCCAATGTAACCGTGCAAGCCGCGGGAATATGCCGTAACAACACCTGTTTCAATATTTTTTGCTTTATTCGCACTATCCCCTTTTCCCTCACATGTCCATAGCATAATCGTGAGGACAAGTATAATCGGTAATGAAAATCTCATGTTCTTCTCCTTATTCAGAACTTAACAAATGCATATCTTGACCAACTCTTCCTAATCATGGTATCATTCTGGTAGTTTTTCAAGAGTTGGTGATTATACGTTAACTCATACAGATATACAAGGAAGGATTTTTTTGGAGGCACAGATTTCAAAATGAAAACTAAAAGAAACATAAATCGCCGTGAATTACTGGGTTCCGCCGCTGCTTCTTCAATAGCGTTCGCAGTGGTTCCCCGACACGTATTGGGAGGCCGGAATTATGCCGCTCCAAGTGAGAAGGTAACCGTTGCCAACATCGGATGCGGCACACAAGGCCTTCGCGAAATGCCGGGAATGCTTGAAAATCGGGACGTGCAGATCGTGGCCGTATGTGATCCGAATAAATTCACCACCAATTACATTGATTGGTCGTCGAACGGCATCCGAAACGGCATCCGCAATACGCTGGGCGACCCGAACTGGGGTGCAGGCATTGAAGGTATCCCGGGTGGACGTAACATAGGCCGGGAGTATGTGGAAAAGTATTACGCCAAGAACAAGCCTTCGGGGACATATAGAGGATGTAATTCTTATGAGGATTTTCGTGATTTACTCGATCAGGAAAAAGACCTGGATGCCATAAAAATTATGACACCGGATCATCTTCATGCCACGATAGCCATTGCCGCCATGAATAAGGGAAAGCACGTCGTCACTCATAAGCCGATTGCCAACAGGATCTCGGAAGGAAGGCTGACCATTGAAACGGCCCGGCAAAAGAAAGTCATTACACATCTTTTAGCCTGGAGTAACAGGCGCGATAATGAGCTGACTCTTAAATGGATTAAGGAAGGCGTAATCGGCAAGCTCAAGGAAATCCATAACTGGTCGCACAGGCCCGTATGGCCCCAGTGGACATCCAATCCCACGGACACACAGCCGATACCGAAGGGATTCAACTGGGACCTGTGGCTGGGGTGCGTGCCGCATCGTCCGTATCACCTGAACTACACCCATAACGTCTTCCGCGGCTGGTATGATTTCGGCGGCGGCAGTATCGCGGATATGGGACATTACAGCTTGTTTCCTCTGTTTAGAACCCTTGGCATAGAGACCCCGGCAATCAGCGCCGAAGCCTATGGAACAACTACGCGGACAATCGTCGATCAGGTGTGCCTGCCGGTGAACAATAAAGTGGCCTTCCCCTACTCCTGCATGATCCGGTTCAAGTTTCCAAAGCAAAAAGTCCTTCCTGCTTTTGATCTCATCTGGTACGACGGAGGCATGAAGCCCTTCCCGCCGGAAGAACTCGAGGCGGACAACAAGTCGCTCGAAAGCGAAGGAATGATGTTTGTAGGCGACAAAGGCAAGATTCTGGCCGGTTTTCACGGTGATAAACCCCGGATCATCCCGGAAAAGAAAATGCGGGATTACGCCGGGGAAAAAGAAGTTCCTGAAGACAGCCGGCGACGAAGATCCGACACATGGGCAAATTCCATCAAGAACAAGAAGGAATCACCCGGCAGTTTCCTGTTTGCGGGTCCGGTTACGGAGACTATCAATCTCGGAGCTGTAGCCCTGAGAGTTGGGCAAAAAGTCGATTATGACTCCAAGGCTATGAAAATAACCAACCTGCCGGAAGCAAACAAGTATTTGACGCGTAAATACAGGAAGGGTTGGGAGCTATAGCAGTACTGCCATAATATGGCGGAAATATGAAAATTAGCAACCTGTTTAAGGAAGACTCATTCAGCCATAGACTGAGCCGCAAAAGTTGTGCTTTGCGATACTATGGCTTGTTGGAACCAATAAGAAATTAATTCTGGAATTAAAGAAAGGATAGCCATGAAAGGGATCAATCGAAGGGAATTCTTAAGCGGTTCAATTGCAGCCGGAGCCGGCCTTGGAAGCTTGGTACTGGCTAAAGGCACAGAAGTTAATACTGCCCCCGGAACTGTGAAAGATGATATTTCAATTGCTCAATGGGCCCTGGTTCGTGAAGTACGAGAGGGCAAGTGGAAGACCCTGGATTTCCCAAGAATTGCCAGGGAGGACTTTGACATCAATGGAATCGAATTCGTCAGCACTCTGTTTGAGTTGCCGACCTACTCCTACTTACAGCGTCTGCGACGCAATGCCGAGAAGCACGATGTCACAATGGTCCTCATAATGGTGGATGATGAAGGAGAGACATGCGCTCAGAGCAGGGCTGAAAGGATCCAGACAGCTATAAATCACCGTAAGTGGGTAGATATAGCGAAATACCTTGGCTGCCATTCCATCAGGACCAATTGCCGCGGCCCGAAGGATGCTCCTAAGAATCAGGCTCTTGAGTGGGCGGCCAACTGCTATAATCTTCTGCTGGAGTATGCTGTACCTGCCGGCATACGTGTGCTGATTGAGAACCATGGTGGGCTGTCGAACGATGCCGATTGGATGGTCTCATTATTCAAGAAGGTTGATAATCCGTATTTCGGCTCATACCCCGACTGGAGAAGTCCCAGCAGAGAATTCGACAACTACGAATATCTGAGAAAGATGCTCCCGTACGCCGGCGGATTGTCATACAGAAACCAGCCGGAGGAGAAGCAGACAGCCGGGATGATAAAGCTCTGCCGGGATTCCGGCTACAGAGGCTGGTATGGTATTGAGTCGAGCGGTCGGAAAGAAATCAAACGCGGTAAAGAGCTGCTTGAGAAGTACCTCTTGAAACAATAAGGAGTGATAATTTAGTGACATCGTACCCAGGGATTCATTAGATAGTGTTGGGCCGTTGGTTTTGTAAGTGTCGTCTTCATTGAGCAATCAGAACGATTATATAATATCAGCCTGCGACTGTTGGCTCTCAAATTCATGACCGATTTGAGCTTCATAGATTGGTGTGTTTGCGCCGCTTATCTTGCAGTGGTTTTTGGCCTGGCTATCAGAAGTGCCAGGGGACAGCAGGATAACGAAGACTATTTCATTGGCGGTCGTAAGATGAACTGGTTCGTGGTCGGAGTCTCGATGTTCGCTACCAGTTTCAGCTCCATATCATTTTTGGGACTTCCTCAACGAGGAGCCTACCAGGACTTCAGTTTCTACCTTACCATTTTGTTCATTCCCTTTGTCATCACCCCCATTCTGTGGTGGATATTTGTACCGATGTTCGTCCGGCTGAAGGTAAGCAGCGGATACGAATATCTGGGCCGACGGTTTGGTCTGCCCGCACAGAAAATCGGCTCAGGTCTCTATTGCATATACGCTATCGGCTGGATGGGCACAATGCTTTACGCCGTGGCCCTTACCCTGCAAACCGTGATGGGGCTCAACGAAGCCCAATATCTCTGGGCGCTCATCGGTATCGGGGCCTTTGCGACTATCTATACGGTCATGGGCGGATTGAAAGCGGTAATATGGACCGATGCTTTGCAGGCGGTTGTGATGGGCACAGCAATCGTAGCGGTCATGTTCCTGGCCGTAAGTCGCATCGATGGAGGGTGGTCGGCTTTCTGGACGATTGCATCGGAAAACAATAAATTTCAAATGTTCCACCTCAACGCCAATCTTCTGGCACCGGAGAATTTCACAGGTAGAAATACTGTTTTCACGGCAGCGGCTTTTGGCCTGTTTATGTACCTGCCCGGCTACGCCGTCTCTCAAAACATGATTCAGCGTTATGTTTGCGCCGGCAGCCTTGCCGGCGGACGGGGTGTTGTTATCCTAAGTGCCGTAATCAACACCGGGCTCGGCCTGCTCTTTCTTCTGGTCGGCACAGCGCTGTTCGCCTTTTACAGCCAGTCTGGCGGCGTTGGCTTGCCTGCCGCCGGTCTCGAAATCGTAAAGGAAGATCAAATCCTGCCCTATTTCGTAGCTACACGACTACCCAGTGTCGGGTTGGTCGGGCTTATACTGGCCGGTCTCTTTGCGGCGGCTATGAGCACTATAGACAGCGGAATCAATGGGGTGACATCGGTCATAGTTTACGACTGGCTTTCCGGCAGGGAATTGCCCTTAAGGATTGGCAGGATTCTTACTGCCGTACTTGGTGTAGTTGTCATCGGTGCGGCTATCCTTGTTCCCGTTCTCGGCGATACGGTCTTTGATATTATCACAACCATTGCGGGAACTTCGCTGGGTATGCTGCTGGCCATTTATTTGCTGGGGATGTTTATGCCGCATGCGAATTTGCAGGGAGTTCTGACCGGGCTTGCGGTCGGACTTGTATGCCTGACACTCATCTGGATTTTAACGGATATCCCTAAATGGTGGTTCGGAGCCTTTACCATCATTCCCACTTTCTTTGCAGGGGCCATAGCCAGTCTTTTCTTTCCAAAGCCCTCTGAATCCGAATTGGAGAAAACGCTTCTAAGAGGGAAAAAGGAGTAAAAATATGAAAGTTAAGCGAAGAAAAAACAGAACAGCCAACATCGGAATTTTCGGCGTTGGTTTCAATAAATACTGGTCGCAGTTCGACGACCTGCTCGATAAATTGACAGGTAAACTTAATATCTTCACCGACCGGGTCAAAACGCACGAAGTGCAGGTAACATCTTTCGGCATAGCAGATGATGCCGCCTCTGCCTATGCAATTTTACCGAAGCTAAGGGCCGCAGATCTTGACCTGGTATTTTGCCACATGCTAACTTACGCCACATCGGCATCTTTTGGTGTAATCGTTCGCGGGCTGGACATTCCGCTGGTCTTGGTCGCGCTTCAGCCCTTAAAAGCCCTGGATTATTCCAAAGCCTCCACCTACATGCAGTTGTGCAATGATGATTTCTGTGCCGTGCCTGAATTCACCGGCGTGGCCATCCGCATGGGGAAAAAGCCTCCCCCCGTTATCCTTGGTACCCTTGAGGATGATCAAACGACAGAGGGAGAAATCTCGCAGTGGTGTAATATCGCAATGGTTCTGCACGACCTTAAGCGTGCCCGGATCGGCCATTTTGGCCATCCAATCGAACATATGCTGGATATGCAGACGGATCATACCGCGTTGACGGCGGCGTTTGGCTGTCACATCGTGCAAACAGAGGCCGATGAACTCCTGAGACTTCAACGTACCGTCACCGAAACGGAATTTAAGGACAAGAAAACACAAATTCTCGATCTCTTTGAAACACCTAATCCAAAATCCGATCCAATAACGGAAAAACTGACCGAAAAAGACCTACAGGTCGCCGCCCGTGTGGCGATAGCATTGGATAAATTCATCGATACATACAATCTGGATGGGCTGGCATATTATTACGAAGGGCAAGAAGGCAGTCCGATGCGTGAGCTGGTTACTAATCTGATCGTAGGCAATTCTCTGCTCACTTCGGCGGGTTTTCCAATGTGCGGTGAGTCTGATTTGAAGACTTGCATTGCCATGTTGATCATGGATCGCCTGGATATCGGGGGAAGTTTTGCTGAATTCCACCCCATCGATTTTAACGAAGGTTTTGTTATGGTCGGCCACGATGGCCCGCATCATATAAATATCGCCGAGGGCAAACCAGTTCTTCGCAGCTTGGCCAAATATCACGGAAAACCAGGGACCGGGGCCGGGGTTGAATTCAAGATCAAAGAAGGACCGATTACGATTTTCAGCATTGGACTCACCGCCAATGGCCGGTTCAAATTTATTCTCGCAGAAGGTGAAAGTTTACATGGCCCCATACCACCGACGGGTAATACGAATACAAGGGGATTCTTCGAACCCGATGTCCGCTCATTTCTCAAAAAGTGGGTAGCCGAAGGACCAACCCATCATTTTGCGCTCGGAATTGGACATCATGCGCGGATTATTCAGGAAATCGCCGAAATATTGAATATAGAAAGTGTTATTGTTACACCTGAGGATAAGTGAATATGAAATACATTAATACTATTAAATGCATGTTTAGCCATGGAAGAGCCATCCCCATCCCGATAACAACAATCGGGATGAGGCTGCCACGCAATAGAACTTATGTGAAACGGGTGGCAGCCTCAAAGCTGCAGGCTTTGGGGATGGTCGAAAATACAAAAAGCTGGCTAAACACATCCACTATTAATCTATTGCTGCTAATTGTCACCTTATTAATCCCTTTACAGGCAAGAGCGGCTGAAAAAATCGATTTTACCAATCCGTTGGTTTCCGGTTTTTTAGATCCGCCTAAAGCTGCCAAACCATCGATATACTGGCTATGGCTGAATGGATATGTAAACCGTGACTACCTTCAAACGGAGCTGAAGCAGTTCAGCGAAAAAGGCATCGGTGGTCTGTGCATCTTCGACATGGGGGCACGGGGCGATACTAAAGCGGCCCCCCCAGCCGGTCCGGCGTATATGAGCGATGAATTCATTGAGAACATTGCATATACTCTGGAACTCGCCGGCAAGTTTAATCTCGATGTTCAATTAGCGGCCTGCAGCAGTTGGGACCTGGGTGGTTCCTGGGTACAGCCCCACCATGCAAGTATGGGATTGTACCACACAAAAATCCGAATCAAAGGACCTGCCGACTATGACAGAGTTCTTCCATTTCCGGAGCTTCCTCCGAACAGACCAAAGACTCCGGACGGCAAGCCCGCTTTTGTTAAGAACGCTGCCGTATTGGCCATACCGGAGGCTAAGAGACAGCCGGCCCATGAATTCATATTCAAATTGCCGCGGAATGACATTCATCGCATCGACCATGTCATTCTCTATAATGCTCAAAGCGACAATCCCAAACGCTATGGAAAACTCCACCTTTTCGCCAGAGATTTTTCCGTAGCCGTAAGTGCAGGTAATCTTGAAGAACAGTCCTTCAGAGAAATTATCCGAGACAGTTTAACGCCGGATACTAAAGCCCAGCGTTTTAACTTCAGACAGGCGGAGGCTCGATATGTCCGGCTGCGAGTTTATAATGGTCATAACACCAATTTTAATATGGTGCAGCTCGCTGAATTTGAGGTCTATGATACCAATGGAAACAATATAGCCGCTTCGAAAGAAATCGATCGAACAAAGGATTCGGCTCTAATCATCCTTTCTAATTCCCAGAGGGCATCCGATGCAAAATGGAACGCCGACAACCTCAATGATGGGCAGAAATCCGGTCCTAACGGCACGTGGCTTTCAGTCGGACCACCTCCGCTGGTAATCAAAGATCGCTCCCGAATCCTCGACCTTACGAAACAGGTTAATATCGAAGGAAAGCTGACATGGAAAGTTCCGCCCGGCGAATGGACTATAATCCGGTTCGTTTGCGCCAATACCGGTGAGAAGCTCAAAGTCCCCAGCCCAAATTCAGATGGACTGGCAACGGATCACTTCAGCCATGAAGCTACCCGCGTATTTATCCAATATATTACAAATCGCCTGAAACAAAAAATCGGTGATTTAAGGCCTACCGCCCTGAAACAACTCTACCTGCCGAGTTATGAAGTAAGAGGAGCTACATGGACTCCGGACTTCCTCGAGCAGTTCGAGAAGTACTGTCAGTACGATATGACGCCGTATCTGCCTGCCCTGGCCGGTTGTGTAATAGAAAACCAGGACATTACATCCCGCTTCCTTTATGACTATCGGAAAATGCTGGGCGACCTTCTTGTAGATGCTTATTATCGTACAGCGAGTGAAACCGCCAACGAGGCGAACCTGGGCATCGAGGCCGAAGCGGGAGGTCCCGGCCCTCCCGTACATCAGGTCCCCGTCGATGCATTGAAAGCCCTCGGCTCGATAGATGAAATGCGCGGCGAGTTCTGGCCATGGAGGGAGTATCGAAGCCAGCTTTGGATAGTAAAGGAAACAGCCTGTGCCGCCCACATCTATGGCCGCCGGCGAGTGCACATGGAGGCATTTACCGGATTTCGGCATTGGCAGGATGGTCCTTTCGACCTCAAACCTTCCGCCGACCGGGCGTTCTGCGAAGGGATGAATCATGTTGTCTGGCATACATCCTCGCATCAACCCCCGGAGGCCGGAAAACCCGGTTGGGTTTATGGCGCCGGAAGTCACTTGACACCTAATCTAACGTGGTGGTCCAAGGCTAAGCCTTTTATCGATTACCTGTCTCGATGTTCCTTCATGCTGCAGCAGGGGCTGTTCGCAGCAGATGTATGTTACTACTACGGTGACCAGGGTTTTAATTTTGTACCTGCCAAACACATCGATCCATCACTCGGATATGGTTACGACTACGATGTAGCCAATTCGGAGGTTATTCTAAACCGGATGAGTGTTAAGGATGGTCGCTTCACTCTGCCTGATGGAATGCATTACGAACTGCTGGTTCTGCCGGACCGCAAAGATATGAATCTACAGGTTCTGCGGAAAATCAAAGAATTCCTGACAGCCGGCGGAACAGTGGTCGGCCCGAAGCCTGTGCAATCAAACGGACTTACCGACTATCCCATTAAAGACCAGCAGGTTAAACAGCTTGCTGATTTGCTATGGGGAGACTGTGATGGAAAAAAGGTGTTTGAGCATCGATATAGCGACGGGAAAATTATATGGGGCCGATCACTGCGAGAAATCCTTTTGGCACGCGGAATCAGTCCTGACTTTCATTATACCAGTGACAAGGACGATACGGATCTGGATTACATTCATCGGCGAACCGCAGAGGGGGATATCTATTTTATTCGCAACAGGAAGAATCGCCGGGAATTTGTTAATGCCTATTTCAGAGTCACCGCCAGAGCGGCCGAACTTTGGCTGCCCGAAACGGGGATCATCCTTCAGCAGCCGGTTTATGAACAGAAGCCTGATGGCATACGTGTTCCTTTGGAACTTGCTTCTTTTGGTTCGCTATTTGTTGTTTTTCGTAAACCAGTTAGCCGGCCTCATCTGGTTTCATTGGACCCCGGAATCAACGCGACAATAGTTGGCGAAAGAGAAGTCCGAGTTACTGTTTTTAAAAACGGTTCTTACAAAATGAAAACATCGGACGGCAGAAATATTAAATTCGAAATAGACCAAATTCCATCCGCCTTTCAATTAACCGGCCCCTGGGATGTCAATTTTGCCGCCGGATGGGGAGCACCGGACTCTGCGACATTTGCGGAGCTAAAGTCATGGACAAAGCATAAAAATCCCGGCATTCGTAATTTTTCAGGCACAGCTTGTTATAAAAGAGAGTTTGTAATTCCCCCTCAATGGTTCGAAAATGGCAATCCCGTAAGGGACACCTTACGGCGGAAGATTTTTCTCGACCTTGGTAAACTCTGGGCCCTCGGTGAAGTCACCTTAAACAGCCAATCATTAGGTATTCTCTGGAAACCGCCCTATCGTGTTGAAATCACTAAAGCTGCCAGAGCCAGCCAAAACAAGCTCGAAGTTGAAATTACTAACACCTGGGCCAACCGCCTCGTAGGTGACGCGAAGTTGCCGCCGGACCAGCGTTATTGCAAAACGAACATCACGTATTCCGGAACACCGGGAATACCCTGGAAGAACATTCCGTTGCGAGAATCGGGCCTGCTGGGGCCGGTTGAATTAGTGCAAGCGGTTGAAAAGACAATTTCACTGACCAAATAACGATCTATCGAGCAAAGATTATAAGATTCTACTTCACAAAAAAAACGTTTTATAGCTCTATCGACCCGACTTGAGAAAGTGTTCGAGAAAAGTGTAAATCTGGTCGTTCGACTCAGGTGTCGGGCTGTGGCTTTTCCGATTGGTCATGGCTATACGGTTGGTATATCCCAGAAGAGTGTTGACGGCGACAGAATGATTGAGGGCTTTCCATCTTTTGGGCGGATCTTCGGCGCCGCCTGAGACAAGAAATGGTCTCGGTGCCATAAGAGCTTGCAATTCATGGAGGTCGTGGCCTTTGAGAATGAACTCTTTGTAGGCCCCCGTTCGAGGGTTTGCGTCGCTGGGAATGCCTCTCTGGCGTTGCCGGCCCGGCTCATAGCCGAGATACCAAGGCTCCCAGTAGTTGATATTTGCCCGGCTCTCATCGAATACGATCCCTGGATCAGACCATACGGCACAGGCGAATTTGTCGTATAGGCAGGAGGCGAACATAGCCCATTTCCCGCCGTAAGAGTGGCCGATGACGCCGATACAGTTCGGATCAACTTCGGGCAGGTTCGCCATTGCTGTATGGCAGTTAGCTGCTACGTAAGCCAGCGCAGAAAGCGGCTGGAGTGGAGTTTCTCCTCGTCCGGACCCGTATAGTGGTTTGTACGGCGGTTGCAAACTGCAAAACTCGGGTGTTCCAATCGACAGGGCGACGAATCCCCGTTTGGCCAATTGATACCCGAAATCACGCAACTCCTTGCCCAAACCTGCCCCAGTCTCGGCATCATAGTAAACGACAAGCACTGCAGGGCATGGCATCTTCCCATTGGGAATGAGTAGGTAGCCGTCTACCGTCTGCTGCCCCGGTGCTATCTCGATACTTACCTGACGCTGGGTAAAGTTCTCGCGGGACTCTATAGTCAGGCATTCGATTTTGGGATTTTTTATAAGAGGCGGCCAATCCCCCATGAGCCCGTGCCATGTATTCAGTATCTCCTTTCTGTGTCTGAACCAGTCCGAACTTGTTTTCACTGGAGTCCCATTGTAAAATTTCAAAACAGATCGGTATGTCCCAAAATCGCCGGCGAGTTCGGGAGGTGGTCTAAAAAATGGGGCAATTACCATTGGGGCTCTGTTTGTTTCCGGGCTGCTATACGTATCCGGTTGGCTATGCAGAGCATTCTTACTTGATAATAGTAATAAGACAAGGCAAGAGAAGGTGAAAAAACTCATTCTTATGATACTCACTGAAAAATATCCTAACAAACACAATTCAACATGCTTTTACTATCCGTGTTATGAAAATACTCCAGGGGCTTACAGTCTGTTCAGTAATTCTTGAAATTACTCATCCATTCCGGCCAGTCGCCCGGCTGACACCCGCCTGCCGTTGTCCAGGGACCGGAAGTGCTGAACTGTCGATGCCACTTGAACGTCCACAACTCCTTAAGTCCTATTTTCCTGGTGGAAAAATCCATAAAAAGCCCGTTCACAAAGCCATCGTGCCGGTTCAAACAGTAACGTAACATACGCCCGTCACCACCTTCAGACCACCCCTGCCCGTCATACGCAGGGGGATCATCTGATGAGTCCACAACGCCATTATAGCGCTGGGCGCCCAGGAATAAGGGCACGTACGCAGCCCCCGCCACATTCGGCCCGCGCCAGTACCAGGATGCTTGCCCGCGAGGCTCCCTGCCCGGCTGGATATCAACACAATAGCCGTTGATTCCGTAACTTCCCTTAATTGGCTTGGCCCAGTGATCCTGGTTCATGTAGCCCCAGGCCATGGTTACACCAACGTTCGTTCCCTCGGCTCCCTCACTGACACCATTTTCATCAATCCACGGTTTCGTCGCGTTCGGGCAACAGGTAAATTCGTCATCCCATTTATAGTAGTCCCCAAGTGCGCTGACCCAGCGATTGGCCTGAGGCTGGGCCGTATGGCCCTCCATGAACCGGCCATCATGGTCTTCGACGTACATCGCAAAGTACAAACTCCACTGTTTGAGCCTGTTTTGGCACACAACACTCCTGGCTTGTTTCCTTACCCGCTGTAAAGCCGGCATCAATATCGCCATCAGTAATGCAATGATGGCAATTACCACTAAAAGCTCTATTAACGTAAAACCATATTGTTTGTGCATAAAGCTATGCCCTTCTCTTTCAAAGCGAAATAACGAGTTTCGCCGGTATGCTTATCTGCTATAATTATAACAAACTTCATAGTGACAATACAAGCTATTTTTAGAGGACTAAAGTTGGGAAAACTGATGATGCTTTTCAATATGAGTGTATCGTTTGTTGCCATAACAATTTTCTTTAGGTCATTCAAGTTACGATATATCTGCCGGCGTCCATAGCTTATCTTGACAGCTTTTTGGCTTCACGATACAATTATAATAGACATGGTGAATCTGCTAATGTCACCCATTTAGACCGAAAGGAGCAACAATGAGAGATACGCAAGAACCGAGCCGGGGTAACCGAGATATTAGCCTCTCCGGCGGCAGCGAGATGGAATCAATTGAGGCTTCGGAATGGACCTTCATGAAAACGGAGTGGCAAAATGGCCCACGTATACTCATGGGACTCATTATCGCTATCACATGGAGCAGTTCCGTTTTCGCTCAGATTACCATCGATGGGCGCTACTGGAAATATAATGGTAAGCGTGTACTGTTGCTCGGCGGTTGGAATCACGGCCATAATCCGTTTATAGATCACGACACAGACAACGACAAAGATAATCAAGGCGTAAGTACACCCGCGCAAATCAAAAACGCCATGGATGAGTTGGTAACCGCTGGGGGGAACTATCTTCGCTGTGTACTTGACCCGGGGATGGCGGCCGGAGTACAGGGATTTGATTTTTGCGCCAAATCAGGTAATAAGTACGATCTCAACGCAATGACCGGCCCTTTCTGGAAGCGTATAGAGATGTTTGTAGCTGAAGCGAAGAAACGCGATATTATTGTTCAGTTGGAAGTCTGGGACAGGTTTGATTGGATCGATGGCAGTTGGGGGGGCTGGCCAGTGAGTCCATGGAATCCGAAGAACAACACAAACTACACGACGGCATCATCTGGATTAGCAGCATCGTACCGCTCATACAACAACCATCCTTTTCTTGAAGGGATACCGGGGCATCCGAAATATGAGAACGCATCGAAGTCCAGGAAACAGAAATATGACCTGGTTCGGAGTTATCAGGACAAATTCATCGCCAGGCTGCTTTCAATCACGCTGCGTTACAACAATGTGCTGTATTGCATGAACAATGAAACACACACAGACCCGGCATGGGGACAGTACTGGATGAAATTTATTGAAGATAAAGCAAGTGCCCGGGGAAAGAGCGTGTCAACTACGGATATGTTTGACGATGTCTTCAGGGCAGAAAGCTCTCGTGGACTTACATATCAGCTAAGCAATCGCGGCAAATACGATTATGTCGACGTGTCTCAGGCCAACAGCAGGCATGCGGACGAAGCGCATTGGAACACGATTAAATGGATAGCCGATGCAGCGAGGAAAATGAATCCCCCCTATCTGCTGCAAACGACCAAAATTTACGGCAATGACCTTGCCCTGGACGGCAAACCCTGGAGTAGATTCAAACCGGGAGATTCTGACAACGGAATCGAGGAATGGTGGCGCAATCTAATAGCCGGCGTGGCCGGAGTGAGGTTTCATCGTCCTACAGCAGGGATAGGTTTGTGCACTACGTCGAAGAACTGCATTAGCGCGACAAGGAAAGTCGAAAGCAAAGTGAAGTTTTGGGACGTCGAGCCCAGGCTTGACCTTTTGACGAACAGACAGTCTGATGAGGCTTACTTAGCGGCCGATCCGGGGAAAGCCTATATTCTCTATTTCACAAAGAACGGCGGCGGATCAGTTGGTCTGAAGTTGGATAGTTATCCGGATACGAAGTTTAAACTTAACTGGATTAATATTGGCACGGGTAACTTCGAATCAACCACAACCATATCGGGCGGAAGCACGGTTATTATTGATCGCCCGGATGGTTCTTCGCATTGGGTAGCGACAATTGTCAGGTAAGAAACCAACATTCTGTCTTCTCTTGCCGGCTTTGGTAGCTGTTCTTACCAACTGCGCAGATGCGAAAAATCTTGGCATCCGCTGCGCCCGTATGTGGGAATACGAAGAATATAGCCTGACCAACACGACCTGGTCCGGGAATCCCTTCGATCTCGTGGCAACGGCAACCTTTACACACGCCAAAGAGACACGTACGACCGAGATGTTCTACGTCGGAAGAGACACGTGGAAGTTCCGTTTTACAGGAACGCGAACAGGCAACTGGAGCATATCGACGTCCAGTGTTAACTCAGATCTGGACGGGCACACGGGATCTGTGACCGTAAGTCCACAGGCCAACTCTGATATGAAGGGATTTTTGACACATGTTGGGAATAAGTACGCAATCATGGTTGAAGATGTGGACCACCTGGAGGGATATGTTTATCAGGTTTTTATGAACCAGCAGGACTATGAGCAGCAGCACGAGCACTCCTCAAGGATCTTGGGGCATCCGAACCGGTCGGGTCTTATCGCCGACTACTGGAACAACACCCGCGAAAACGGTTTTGACATATACTTCTTCGCGGTCTTCTACAGTTGGTTCCGGATGGGTGCTCTGAGCATTAATGATTTCTCCGGCAGCGCAGATGCCGAACTGGACCAACCCGATTTAGCACTGTTTGACACCCTTGAACTTGCCATCAGGTACGCACACGAACAAGGCGGACGAATACACATCTGGGCCTGGGGGGACAACGACCGGCGACAAACACCCAATCACCTCGGCGACGGATTCAGGGGCAAGAGACACAAGCGGCTTATCCGTTACATCGCTGCTCGACTGGGACCATTGCCCGGATGGAGCATGAACTTGGGTTTTGACACCATAGAAATGCCTAACGCAGAGGCGGACACGGCCTGGTGGGCCGACCAAATGAACCGTACGATGGGTTGGCCGCACATCTTGACATCACGGGGATGGCAAGACGACAGCTTGGGTGCGAACTCATACGCCGGATTCGGAGGCAATCCTTACGATTTGGAGACAACTGACAAGGGACCAGCCGATTATCGGGAAATCAGGCAGAATTTGGAGGCTTACAGAAACAAGCCTTCGATCTATGAGGAACGCCACACGTATAACCGATGGAAGTGCTGGCCGTCAAGAGTCCCCGACCCGGATAGGCTCAACGAAACCGGTTGCCGCCGATTGATCTGGTGGGAGACCATGGCCGGAGGAATGGGTGGGTTCTTTGGTCACTTTTCGGACCGATTCAACAAGTACGGACCATTCCAGGCAAATGGCCCGTGCGGGTACCATCCCGATTCGATCAAACGGGCATTCCGAACCCACCAGGAATTTTGGAAAAATGGACGGCTGAAACTGAGCATGTTGCCGGATAATAGTCGTGTCAGCGGAGCTACAGGCTATTGCCTGGTCACCACCGACAAGAAACACTTCGTTTTCTTTGTTGAAGATGCGGACTCGATAACAGTCGATCTGAACGGCATGCCGGGCAGCCAACCAGTGACCTCGGTGGACACCAAGATGGACTACTGTGAAATCGATAGGGGTACTCTAACCGCAGGCATTCACACGATTCACCTGGGCCGAGCTTCGGATTGGGCACTCGCTGTCGGCAGGAATCTAATGTTTGATGCCTTCATAATTCATAAGAATTGACATCTGTGGAGTCAAAACAGCGACATAATGTCACCAAAGTATTGTGGCGTTTTTCAACATTTGGAATTATTAGTTTAACCTCTTTTGTAAATATAAGATGGCTGAACCGTTGAACGGGGGTACAAATATGTTAGTGCCGGTCTTTGCATTATGGTCTTGCGATTTAAGGCTTTTGCCGCTTGATGGGTTTATCCATTCAACCGAGTATTTACCATCTGTTAGAGTGAGAGTGAGCCTTTTATGTGTCTCTCCGGGTTGATAAACCAGGTACTTCCGGCCGGGATTAGCCAGACAATATCCGGTTGAAACCAAATCGCTTTGCGGCGTCATCGATACCAAATCAACTCGCTCGGAAAGCTTCCTTGCTATACCCATTGCCCTGCGTGCCGGGTCATGTTTTGGCTCAGGCCTTTTAGGTGAGCCTATCCGAAAATCTTTATAGTGATCCATAAGGATGAAATAGTTGCCTCGCATAAAATTCTTCCATACCCATTCAGGATCGCTGTTCCAGGGATTTATATGGTCATTATCTACGATTATTACTTTACTGCCCTTCGTATCCGGAGGATTGCTGAGATAGCTCTTACCGTTGGGTGAAATCCAATCAGCGGGGCTTGCAAATAGCGGCGGATTATTAATTGGCGAACTGGTCATTCCAACCGGGTGCTGCTTAGGTTTTGTTGCCTCATATTCCTTGATGAATCGGATCATATAGTAATGCCACTTTATTGAGCCGGTATGACTCTCATTGCTGATCTCCCACAAGACATTGTCCAGGTCGTTCAGAGTATCGACAACCTTGCGAATGTAAGCTTCCTGCAGTCGAATTATCTGTTTAATCTTGAGAGTATGTGTTTCTTCGCCTTCTCCATTTCCGTTTATGTCCCCATTGATGCCGTTTATGTTGTTCTTTAGATTGTATGGATGCCCATCCCAGGCGTTACCCTTTTTCGTATCGATACCCTTTGTTCCCTTCTGCTCTATGCTGAATCCCTGGAAGAGCATGACACTGACATATATACCTCGCTCACCTGCCGCGACAACCCGCCTTCTAAGCCGGTCAAAATAAGCCTGATTGAACCGCGTCAGATCGAACTTGGGTTTTCCGTCGATCGCCTTGCCCGGGCCTGTTCGTATATAAGCCATCGGCTTGTATCGAATCAGAGTTTCGTCCGGCACAAACTGCATCCACTGTGCGTGTTCCCATCTCCACATCCGCATGAAATTGTGGCCCATCGTTTGCATAAAATCCAGATATCGTTCATAATCAAAGTCTGGCGTCTTACCCTCTACTCCCCGTTCCTGTAAATTAGCCCACGTGTGCGAACCCGTCAGAAACACTGCCTTGTCCGAGCCATCCGTGAAATATCTTGGATTCTCCGGATGGACCCTTAACGGTCCTTTTAGGCTTGGTGAATGCTCCGACCTCAACAAAAGAATCCAATCACCTCCGGCAGGCGCAGTTAGTATTTGTCTATTTCCCGGTACGCTCCTTGCGTCTGTCCACCGGCCGCTTCCTGGATTAAACCATCTTACTGTGAAGGTTTCATCCGGCAGTTGAATCACGACATTCGCAGTTCCCGGGCTAACATTTGCCTCGCCCAGTTTGGAGTTGTCGGGATTGGCCAGATAGACTATATATGCCTTGTCGTTACGGATGCACTTGAAACATCCCGGCTTATTTCCAACTATTGCGTCGTCGGGCTTCATGTTAACTAACGTCAGGTTACTGTCTTTGAAGAATTTGTGTATGTGTATAAAGTCGTCCGCCCCATGCTCAAGTATGCCCTCGGCTATAGCATCGAAATAGCCTTGCATGCCCGCAGTATTGCTGTCATACGGTTCATACGTTTTCAGGCCCCCGTATGTGGCATGCCCGCCGGAAAGAAGGGATACCCACATCAGCCGTCGAAAGTAATACCGGTCGTGCTTCGGATTCCGCCAGTGTTCGTAGCGATCCTCGTCCAGCACCATAGGAACTGCCCGTTTGCCGTAGTATTCTTTGAATATTCTCCCATCGACCTGGTCCAGATCTTCGAGCGTGATAATATCCGACCACGCCTCATCTGTAAAATCGTATCCCTTCCATCTGCTCTGGTGATTTGTAATGAGTGTTCCCCACGGCTCCCTCGCCGCCATATCCTTTCCGATCTTGTCGATTGTCTCTCGAAGAACCTTCCTGCCGGTAAGCTTGCCACCTGAGACAATCTCACGATCATTCGATATGCACCAGTAGATATTTGGCAATGCCGAAAACCTTGCTTGCGCATAGCGCGCTATTAGTTTCGCCCCCTCATCGTTTCTATCATACCTGTGCAGTTCTGCCGTATCTTCACCGTATGGGATCAACTCGAATATTATATGTGGGTGCCTCTCAAACGCATACCTTAAACGTTTATCGATTTCCTGCCAGTATGCAAGATTCAACTCTTTTCGCTCATTTGAGAAAAGAATTTGAACATCCGACCGCCCCTGACAGAACCATGTTCTTATCTTGGTAGCTCCCATTTGAGCCGCCTGGTCAATATATTCTCTCCATTTTGGCTCAGTCTGTGTTACATACCTATACCCTGTATCGCCGATATGCAGGAACCACTGGCCGTTATCATAAGCAAACTGACGCGGGTCTTTCATGTGCAGTCGCAGCTTTCCTTTGAGAGATGAGGCTTTGACTTCGAATGCACCGCTTTTCCTGTCCAGATCCTCAATATTGGAAGAAGACCTCCATCGCCATCTCCCTATCGTGTCACAGTAAGCCCTGGCCTTGAAGGTGCTTTCACCATCATAGAAACCGTCAACCACTACTTTCGAACGATCAGGCCGCTCAAAAACTACCTCGAACTTCACATCCATGTAGGGATTGATTAGCCTGCCGCCGGTTTTTAGAGACACCTCAGAAAATCCTCGATGCGGATATGTCATTGTCTCTCCAAAACAGATATCAATCGACAACAAACCGATGATAAGTGTAATAAAGAGCAACGCGCCTGTTCTTCTGCCTTTTGTCACTTCCGACCTCCATAATCTGAGAAATCCTTCATGCAGCTTTCTTAGCCTGGATTTCCTGTTTATATCTGCTCAACTATCCAATCGCAATGAAACCGGACTTTTGGTTCTATCGACCTGTTAATGTCGAGGTTTATCCTCACTCACAGGCTCCATGGGCTGCGCATCGAGCGAGAGAGCATTCGGTTGGCTTGTTCGCTATTGATAAAACATTCCTTCTTTGGGTCCCATTCGAGCTTGCGCTTGAGTGTCATGGCGATATTACCAAGGTGGCAGATAGTGACGGAGCGGTGGCCGATTTCAACCGGTGCTGCCGTCTCCCGATGCGCCTTGACGCAGTCGATGAAGTTGCGGTGATGGTCGTTGCTCTGGTAAAGGTGGATTTCATTTGGCCCGATTACGGATGTTTTCAGAGACTCAGGGTGGTATGTGGGCTTTTCGTTTTGAATCTGAATCCAACCTTCAGTCCCCTCAAAACGAAGCGGACCTCCAGGCTGCGTTTTACAAATCAGCTCGACACCGTTAGCATATCGGGCGCGGAAATGCACCTTCGTAGCGGTCGTAAACAGGCCATCCTCAGGAAACTCGCCGCCCAGATCTTCCACTTCGACCGGCCCAGTATCGTCCGTGCCGTTGGCCCACTGGGCAATGTCGATGGCATGCGCCCCCAGGTTGGTTGTCTGGCCGCCGGAATAATCCAGGCCGAAGCGGAAAGTATAAAGGCAACGGTCCTTGTGATACGGAGCCCAGGGCGCCGGCCCCAGCCACATATCGTAGTCGAATCCCTCCGGCACGGGCATCGGCTGCCAGTCCCTGGCGGGCGCTTCCTTGTTATTTGCCCCAATGGTCGCGACGACCTTCTTGAGTCGGCCGATTCGACCGTTGCGGATCAATTCACACACGAACCTGTACTGCTGGCTCGACCGCCGCTGGGTCCCAGTCTGGAAAACAACACCATGTCGCCGGACAGCTTTAATCATAGCCCTACCTTCGGCAATCGTTAAACTCATGGGTTTCTCGCAGTAGATGTGCTTACCCGCCGCAGCCGCCCTGATGACCGGGATTGCATGCCAGTGATCGGGTGTCGTGATACAAACAGCGTCGATATCATCCCTCGCGAGCAAGTCGCGAAAATCAATATACGCCGCACATCCTTCGTACTGACCGGACTGGTTCTTTCGAGCATAATGATCATCGACGATTTTCCGGGCGGGCCCCCTTCCAAACCAGGCGCCTTGCCACCCCTTCTTATACCAGTGGCCATATTCGTTACTGGCTTTTGTTACATCGCAGACAGCAACGACCTGCACATCAGACTGAGCCAGAAACGCCCTCATATTATTCGTACCCATGCCACCCACGCCGATGAAACCCATAGTAATCCGGTTGCCTGGCTCTATACCGCCAGCCTTGCCTAAGGCCGAGGAAGGAACAATATGAGGAAAACTTATCATCCCCACGGTGGCGGAAGTTGCTCCTCTTAAGAACTTACGGCGATTAATTTTCATAATCTTCATCATAAAACCTTTGAATATATTGCCTATTGTATATTGATGTTTTCATAGCTATGCACAATAAGACTACTTTTTTGACAGCTTATCCAGCTTTGTAAAGAAATCTCTGAATATCGGGTCCCTGTGAACAAAATTTACGGATCTAATCAGATGCCTTGATCGGTCAAAACTGAAAGTATAATTATCGGTTACAATCGGGCTGTGCACAAGATCAGACGGCAGCCACTTATCGTTAACAATCCAGGCAATTGCCGTCATATCCCAAAGTACTTTGGACCACCCAAAATGATCTTTTCTATATTCCTTAAAAATCTTAAGTAAGTAATCGCCAATTTCCCCCTTGCCCCCTACATGTCGCTCCATTTCAGGTACGGTAGTTGTGAAATGGGTAACAACAGGAGTACAAGGTAATTGCACAAAAGGCACACCGCTATCAAAAATGATTCTGGAAGCATTCAAATCCTGTCTGAAGTTGAACTCTCTTTGATGTGGCCAATGGTGACCATTACCGCCAAGCCACACAACTACGATGTTTTGAATTATGGCCGGATCAATCAGGATAGCATTGCTGATATTTGTAATTGCCCCCACGGCAGCAACATAGAGAGGATCTTCAGGGCTGCTTTTCTTTGCCCTTTCAACCAAATCCATTGCGGCCGGACTCCTTTCCGGATTGCGGAGATCCGTCAGGTAACTCGTGCTGCCCTTGAAAGCAAAGCCCTCTGAAGACCTGCCTAATTTACGCAGGATTCTTAATATTTCTTCATAACTTTTTTCCATGCCGTCTCTCGGTCCACTTGATCTATTATTTTTGAAAGGAGCGGCATAAACAGCTTTCACATCCAACTCAGGTGAAATTAATGCGTAAACGAGGGCAAACTGATCATCAATTTCATTATAGGTGTCCGTGTCAAACACCATACGGACCGGCCTGTTAGTTGGGTGCTTTAGCATTTCGATACGTTGATTCTCTGAAACCGCTGGAAATTGTTGTCCAAAGAGAGGCTGTCCTGTCATAGTTACATTCAAAAGTAACATTGCACTGAGTAACATTTTCATTGGCTGTCCTTTCATTACAAGTCTTGGCATTTTATGAATTGTCATAAATTTCAAACAATTGCTCTATGAAGTATTGTGACAACTCCGAGCATATACTGCAATAATAAAAAGAAGTAACAGTACAAGAATTGTACGGTTATTGACCACATAAGCAACGGGTATATCAGAATCTTTTGGTCCCATCCCTCCAACCGAAAGCTCACTGGACACAGCTCTTCGTACAAGTCGTTCAAAGTATCTATTGGAAGATTAAGATAATTCGAAGTGAAATGTAAATGGGAAATCCCGGTTAGTATAAGATACATTGCCGATATTATTCATCATATCTCAGCGGCGAATAATCGGTTCAAGGATTCATTGCATCGATATCCACGGAGGCTATGAGGATCTGTCCATGACCTAAAAGAGTGCCGGTGGCGCGGGCCAGGTATATCTGGGCGATTTCATAATCGGCAAAAGCATAAATCCTTCGTAGCTGCGCATCGGCAAGTCCTGTTGCGGAATATAAAACATTCGTACTTGTGCTGATACCCAGCTCGAACTGCGATTGTTCGACCTCATAATCCCTGTAAGCGGCCGTAACGCCCTGCTCGGCGGCAAGAATCCTGCGCCAGCTTCCTTGTAATTCGTTGACGGCCGCATAAACCTCCTGCCGGATGATCTGCCGGTATCTGTCACGCGAGGATATATCCTGTATTTTTTCGAGCTTCGATCGCTGCAGACGCGCTTTGGCTGCGCGGTTACCCAAAGGTATGGCGGTAGAAATCCCGACCGAATGGCCATCGAATGAATTTCCCGAGAGGTCCTCAAATGTGCTGCGTAAGGAGCCGTCCTGTGCTCTTGCTGTATATGTGTAGCTTAACGTGAGGTTCGGTAAAAGTGCATTGCGAGCCACCTCGATGTTGAGGTCATCGATGGTCAAACGCTGCTCTAATTCCATCATTTCCATTCGATTGGCCAGGGCCTGTTCGGCAAGCTGCTTATCGTCCAGTTCCAGACCCAATGGATTCGAATCGGTTTCTGTCACAATATCCACGGCGGCCTCCAGCGGCGTATCGGCCTGGTTCATGATGCTCAGGATGTCTCGTTGTCGGTTCTGGACCGCGGTTTCAGCGTTAATGACGGCCTCAAGGCGACTGGCCAGGCCCGCCTCGGCTCGCACAATTTCGATTTTTGGCGACGATCCCGCGGCAACCTTCTTTCTTGCGTGGCTGAGTTGATCCTGAGCAAGTTTATACTGTTCCCGACGTACTTCAAGCTCTTTACGAGCGGCATACAAACGCCAGTAGACAATGTCCGCATTTGCCAGCAGGCGAATGGCAACCAGCTTGGTCCGGGCACTGGTGATATTCCATTGATGACGGGCGATGCGAATCGACTGTGTATTGATACGTGTACCCACCCCGCGCAATAACGATTGGATATAAGAAACACTGGCGGCCGCATCAGCAAGACCCCCAGAGGAATAGTCGTTACTAAACGGCAAACCTATTTGAATCTCGCCGCCGGTTGGTAAGGGCTTTTCAATTCCCAATTCACTGGTCTGTGACTTTAATACTGTCCCTGTGCCCATTGCCTCGTTCCGCTGATAATTTGTGGAACCAAACATTGTGGATTCAAACTTCGCCTGCTGTTCATCGATTATCTGTTGTGCGATTGACGGACTGACAAGCTCGGCTTTCAGGTCCAGGTTATTTACCAGGGCGGCCGCACGGACCTGCTCAATTGACAATGTCAATGTCCTGAGCGGCTCATTAGGTTCCGTTACCTGTTGAGTGATTTGTTCGGTGGCCTGCTCTACAGTAACCGGAGGAGAGGTCGAACGTTCTGCAAGCCGGATCGTATCAATCTTGTCAAGTCCTGTTTTCAGATTCTCACGTGAGACAGATTCCTCAAGCCGCCAGGTATCACAACCGGCACAAATCAATAGTATAGTGAATACTACGATTACCGTTTGGCCTGTAAAACGCGATCCTGACAACCGGGCATACAACTGTTTTTTTGTTTCGTATGTTTTCATAATAAACTCACTCATACCTCAATGCTTCCATTGGATCGATTCGCGCTGCCCGCCGGGCGGGGAAGTAGCCGGCCAACAGCGAGGCGGCGCCGAGAAATACTATAGCTGCGGCGATGCTGATAATATCGACCGGACCGACGCCGTAAAGCAGGCTGCCGATTAGGCGTGCTATGCCCAATCCCAGCAGCAGCCCGACGACGAGCCCGGCGAGCGTCAGCGCCGTTCCCTCGCGGAAGACCATACCCATGATGTCCCTGTGCGTAGCGCCCAGGGCCTTGCGAATGCCGATATCCCGAGTGCGCGAAGCCACCATATAGCCCTTGACCGCGTAGATCCCCAGCGACGCCAGGAACAGGGCCATCGCCCCGAAGATGGCTGCCAGCTTGGCACCTATTGTCGCCATCCATACGAAAGGATTATCATAGTAACAGTCCGCCAGACTTTTCAGTAACAGGATTGGTAACTGAGGATCTATCTCTCGAATTACTGTGCGAATCTTTTCCTGGAGGGCAACCTCATTTTCATGCAGGGTTTCTGCGACGCGAATTTGGATGAAAGCAGGCCGACTGTCAGCAGCCATCGGTAAGTAGATTTGGGGGGATGGGACTTCGTTGTCAGTGGCAATTCGCAAAGTTGGCACGATCCCGACCACGCGATAGGGCGGTCTCTTCCAGCCATATGTAATCAGACACCCGAGGGCATTGCCGTTCGGCCGGATTCGACGAGCGATTTGTTCGTCGATGATCACGACCTTTTCCGCATCGGGGGCACTGTCGAGACGGTGCAAGGGCCGGCCTTGCAATAAAGGCATTCCCATCGCCTCGAAGTAATCGGCTCCGACCGTGTGTACTTCAGGTGCGCCTTTAACGGGACGCGGAGGCGCTCCACTTTCTCGGCTATTGTCGTTTTCTATACCCGGTACGTATTCGCGAATGGTCCCGCCGTAGCCGCCACTACCGCCCTCGGCGAAAGGGAATGAGGCCGACAGGCTGACCGTCTTGATCCCCGGAAGCGACCGCAAACGGCCGACGAGAGTTTCATACACTTGTTGGCTGCGCGCAATGTCATATCCTGCGGCGAAGGTATCGAGCTTGACGAGCAGCTTGCCGTTAAAGCTGAAATCGGAATTGGGCCGAAGGGCTTTCACCGCACCGCGTGTAAACAGTGCCGCCCCCATTACGAGCACGACAGCCAGCGCGATCTGGCAAAGCAAGGATAAACGGCCCCGTTTCCTTTTGAAGGGCTGGAGCATAATGCTGCCTGATTCTTTCAGTTCGCTAACGAGATCACGGCGAGACAGGCCCAGAGCCGGCCTGAGACCGAAGAGAATGGTGGCAATCAGGCAGAAACCCAGTGTGACCACGAGTACACGCAGGTTCAAGCCAACTCTTAACGCGGCACCTATATCCAGAGGCCCTTGCAGAACTGCTATCCATGTATTCAGAGCCCTCGTGCCCCAGAAGGCCAGCAGAAGGCCGAAGGCTCCTCCCAGCAGGGCTAACAGCAGCGATTCAATAAGCAACTGCCGTATGATTTGTAGGCGGCCTCCACCCAGAGCCAAACGAACGGCGATCTCGCGGTGGCGTCTGGCCCCCTGAACAATCATCATGCTCGCCAGGTTTAGACACGCGATGAGCAGGACGGCCGCAGAGACTCCCATCAGGACCAGACTGAAGCCGGACATCGCGGCCCCCTCTCTGTCGTCATTGAATATGGCGAACCTGGGCGGCCGGTGAAGGTAAAGCGAGCAATTCGCCTTCCATCGTCTCGGATATTTCTCCTTGAGCCGAGGGGTAAGTGCCTGCAATTGTGCCTGGGCCGCCGACATGCTCAGACCGGGCTTGAGTATTCCCACGGGTATGACGTCGGGATAACCCCACCAGTCAGTTGCTTCTTTGCCGGGCCTGTTCTCTCCCCGGGACAGGCGAACCACACGCAGATGGCTCCCCAGAGGCAGCCAAAGGTCCGGACCGAGGTGCGTGACTCCGGTGAATCCCTCCGGCGCTACCCCGATTACCTCACAGGATACGCCGTTAACGCGTACGTGTTGACCAACTATCTCCGGATCGGCGCCCAGTCGCTGCCAGGCACGGAAGCTAAGTACCGTAACAGAGGGCGCGTCCTGACGTTCCTCCTCAGGCAGAAAACCACGTCCAAATGCAGGCGTAAGGCCCAGGAAGGAGAAGTAGTTGGCCGAAACGAACATCCCGCAGACTTGCCGAGCCTTCTGCCCATGCGCCAAGGTGACATATCCTATGCCGTCGTCCTGAACCATCAGGTTGCTGAATACCTGACTGTCGTCACGTATCATCTGATAAGCGGAATAGGGTGTCATTCCGAGCCCGAAGTTACGGATCTTGCAGCATACCAGCTTCTCGGACTCCTTGACCTGTACCGGCCGAAAGACCAGTGCATTTACTACGCTGAACATGATCGTGTTGGCCCCTATGCCTATTGCCAACGTTATCAGGGCGATGGCCGTGAAACCGGGATTCTTGCGGAGCATGCGGATTCCATACTGGATATCTTGAAGTATCGTTCCCATCACGCGATACCCTCAGCGATTTCATCTTCGACGATTCGTCCATCAAACAGGTGAATAGTGCGCTGGGCATGCTTGGTGTAGCGAGGATCGTGGGTAACCATGCAGATTGTCGAACCTGACTTGTGCAGCTCGGCTAACATTTCCATGACCGTATCGCCATTGGCCGAATCCAGGTTGCCTGTCGGTTCATCGGCTAAAAGAATGGACGGTTCGGTGACAATGGCCCGAGCCACGGCCACGCGTTGCTGCTGACCACCGGACAGTTGTGCGGGATAATGCTTCATACGATGTGCCATGGAGACCTTTTCCATAGCAGCCTGAACTCGTTCTTTCCGTTTTGCCTTGGGCATCTTCTGATAGGTCAAAGGCAGTTCCACGTTCTCGTAAACCGTCAGGTCGCCGATCAGGTTAAAGCTCTGGAAGATAAAGCCAACCTCCCGATTACGAATATGCGCTCTTTGCGATGCGGATAGATCAGCGACGGGGCGGTCGTTGAGCCGATAGTTGCCTTCTGTGGGGGAATCCAGCAGACCTAGAATAGACAGCAAAGTGGATTTGCCGCAGCCGGAAGGACCGGCGATTGCAATGTATTCTCCCTTTCGGATCTTCAAATGGACGCCGGACAGGGCATGGGTCTCCACTTCCTCGGTGACAAAAACCTTATGTAGATCTTCCACATGGATTAATAATTCGTTTGATTTGCTCATATTAATACTCCTGATTATCTAAGATTGCCACGGCCTATTGGACCTCGCAATAACACATTATTCTTCTCTTCTTATGATTGCGTTGCTTTTCTATTCGTAGCGTAACGCCTCCATCGGATCGATCTTTGCCGCCCGCCGCGCCGGGAGGTAACTGGCCAGCAGTGAAGTAGCTGTGAGCATAGCCACGGTGACAACGATGCTCACAAGATCAATGGTACTGATGCCCTGGACCGCACTGCGAATCACCCGCGTCATGACGACCACCAGCAGCGTGCCGACCAGCAGCCCTACGAACGTCGATGTTGCGCCCTGACGCAGTACCAGGGTCAGGACGTCCCGCCGAGTGGCACCCAGCGCCATGCGGATGCCAATCTCAGGGGTCCGCGAGGCGACCATATGGCTCTTGATAGCATAAAGGCCCATACCGGCCAGGAACAGGGCCATGGCCCCGAACATCACTGCAAGTCGGGCAACGACTCCCGTGAACAATGCGGTGGGACTATTGTGATGTTGGTCCGCCAGAGACGCTACCGAGAGGACCGGCAGACGAGGATCGATCTTTCGAATGCGCGCGCCGATGCTTCGCACGAGCGCGGCCTCGGCTCCCGGCGCCGTACTTCTGGCGCGCAGATGGATGGATTCGGGCACGTGGTGGGCTTTTAGTGGCCTATAGACATGGGGTTGATCTTCCCCGTTGCCCCAAACGCTCCGTAGGTTCGGTACGATTCCGACCACTCGGCAGGGCGACGATAATCCGTCAGTGCCATACTGGATGAGACAACCAAGGGCACTGCCATCCGGCCGGAGTCTGCGGGCCAGAAGCTCATCGATGATCACGACTTCCTCTGCATCGGGGGCACTGTCGAGGTGGCGAAAGGGCCGACCTTGCAAGAGCCGAATTCCCATGGCCTTGAAGTAATCGCCGTTCACCTCGTAATCGTGAAGTGCCTTCGTCAATAGGCTGCCCGACGCATCGTCTGCGCGGCCCGGCGCATACTCGACGACTCTTTCGTTAATCCAGGGCCACCAACCCAGGTCCACAGGAGATTTATAAGACAGGCCAACCGCCTGAATCTCGGGGTTTTCCTTCAACCGCTCGGCCAAGGTCTCGCAGGCTTGCCTTGCTTGAGCAATGTTGTAACCTCCTGCGAATGCCTCCATGTTGACGACTACCTTACCGTCCAGGCCAAAACCTGGTTCGGTCCGGGCGGCCCTCAGTGCGGTTCGAGCCAATAGGGTCGCGCACATGACGAGCGCAACGGACAGGGCCATTTGACAGGGCACCGACAGGCCGCGCGGTACGAACCATCGCCTTCTTCGGGTGGCTTGAAGCACGCCTCGGCCGGATTCTTTCAGGTCACCACAGAGATCGCGTCCTGATAGGCGCAGGGCCGGTTTCAGACCGAAGAGCACGGTGGCAATCAGGCAGAAACTCAAGGTGGCCGCCAGGACGCGCACGTCCAGCGCGATTCCAGAGGCGATGGCCTCCCCCAACTGCATGGGGAGTTGGCCCATCGCCGCCCACAGCTTGAGAATCCTGATGCCCCAGAGGGCCACGGCCACAGCCAGGATACCTCCGAATACGGCCAAGAGAAGCGATTCGATAAGTAACTGCCGCATGATCCTCAGACGCCCCCCCCCGATGGCCGCACGGATGGCGATCTCTCGATGGCGCCCCTCTCCTTGAACGACAATCATACTCGCCAGGTTCAGGCAGGCAATGAGCAGAACGATCCCGGAGATTCCCATCAAACCCAGGCTGATACGACCCAATGTGGGCCTGTCATTGTCGACACCACCGGCGCTGAGTCTGGGCAACGGGCGGAGGCGAAACGAGACCTTCTCTGGCCGGTTAAACATCCAGGGATCAATCTGCTTCAGGCGTGGGAGCATAGATTGCAGCCATGCTTGGGCCTCCGATATGCTCACGCCAGGTTTGAGTCGTCCCACTAAGACCGATGGCGCATAGTGCCATCGGTCATCCGGCTTCTCCGGCTTCTCTTTAAGGTATCTGCCCACAAGACCGTACGTGCCCAGAGGCAACCAGAGGTCGGGGCCGATGACGGATGCGCCTGTGAACGTCTTTGGTACAACGCCAATGATTCTAAAGAGCTTACCAGTGAGACGCACATATTGGCCCACGATCTCGGGCTCAGCCCCCAGGCGCTGCCAAGTTCGGTAGCTCAGGACCACCACCGGCTCGGCACCGGCCACTTCCTCCTCAGGTAAGAAAGTCCGCCCATAGAGGGGTGCTACCCCCAGGACGTCGAAGTAGTTGGCCGTGACGTACAGCGGATCCACATGCCTTACAATGCCGCCTCTTACCAGGGTACAGGTTCTTCTGGCATAATTGTGGGAGATGAGATCACTGAACACCGGATTATTGTCACGCAGGTAGAGATAGCCCGAATAAATGACGAGACGGAACTTATCAAACTCGCAGCGCACCAATCGGTCGGGGTCTTTGACGGGCAGCGGTCGAAACAGCAGCGTATTAACCACACTGAACATAAGCGTGTTGGCTCCGATGCCAATCGCCAGGGTAATCAGGGCGATGGCCGTGAAACCGGGATTCTTGCGGAACTGCCGAAAAGCGTATCTGATGTCGTTGATTAAAGTACTCATTCTTCCCCTTCATTCATGATTCGTAATTCATCACTCATACCGCAACGCCTCCATCGGGTCGACTTTCGCCGCCCGAAGTGCGGGTATCAGGCAGGCCACGGCTACTGTGATAAGCATCAAAAGCGGGACTATAACAAAGGTCGCCGGATCGAATATTGACATTCCAAAGGGTATAACCTTCGAGAGAAACAGTGCAATAGGCAGGGTAAGAAGGATGCCTGCTGCCAATCCGACGATAATAATCCCGACTGCCTGGCGAACAATCAGCAGAACAATATCGAACCATCGAGCACCCAATGCGATGCGCAGTCCGATTTCATTAGTCCGCAATCGCCCCGTATAACTGGCGATACCATACAGGCCCATTCCGGCCAGGAGCAATCCCCCGGCCCCGATGATCGTGATAAATAAAGAAACCGCGCGCTCGCCAATAAGCATTCCCTGTATCTGCCGGGTATAGGTTTTTGCCTGTGGTCGCGGCATTGAGGGGTCCAATTCCTGAATCTTTGCTTCGAGAGGATACTGAAGCATTGCCGGATTACCCTTCGTTCGTACGATAAGTACCCGAGCCAATCTTGATTGCAGCGAGCAATAATAAACGGCAGGCTGGGGCGTTTCGCGGGCATCATTATACTTGCTGTCCGCGACTACACCGCAAACCTCATATGGTTTCTCCCCCCCGTCGATTTTCCGTCCCAATGCGTATTCTCCCGGCCATAACAGACCTGCGAGTGTTTCATTTATGATTGCAACTTTCGTTTGATCTATACGGTCTCGCCGGGAGAACTCACGGCCTTGTTTAACATCGATACGCAATGTTTTGAAGTAGTCCGGCCCGACAAAGTATGTCATTGCCTGTTGTTTATTCTCTGTACCGAGGGCTGCTACGGAGGTAGTCATACAACCGCCCCCTAACTGGGACATGTTCACAAGGCTTGCCGCCTCTATGCCCGGCAAAGTCTGTACCTGCCCGATAACTTGCTCGTAAACACTAAGTGGATCAACCTCGTTCTGGCCATAGAGGGTATCGGGCAACTGCATCAGTAAGGTATTTTTGGAATCGAATCCGAACTCGATATTCATTGTCTGTCGTACGTTTTGTAACAACAAGCCGGCTGACATAAGCAGAATGACACAGATCATTATCTGCCCGGCAATTAGCATGTTGCGCATGCTAAACCGTTTGATATCGCCGCTTAAAATCCCCTGCTTTTCTTTGAGTGCCTGAGAAATGGCCACGCGTGTTCCCTGCAAGGCCGGAATCAATCCGAACATCAATGTGGTGAGCAGCGACAAAAAGACGGTGAAAATAATAACACGTATATCCAGGCCAATATCGTGCGGCAGGTCAATGTTTGCCGGCCGGATGGACATCAATATTTTCGTCGCACTGTCCGCCAGCCAAAGCCCGATACATCCTCCCACCAGGGCCAGCAGCAGGCTCTCGCAAAGCAGTTGCTGTATCAAATCAACACGGCCGGCGCCCAGCGCCAGACGCGTCGCTATTTCCCTGCGCCGGGCAATAGCGCGAGCCAAAAGGAGATTGGCCATGTTGGCACAGGCGATGAGCAGCACCATCCCTGTGACCAACAGGAATATCACAGATGCAATCCAGGCGCCGCCCCGTTCTTTTTGTGACAGACTTCCATATCCGGAAGGTGTCAGAACAATCCTTCCCCGGCCACGTTTTCCATTGAAATGTGGGAAGTTCTTGTCCAGTTCAGGCAGCAGGGCGGTCAGTTGTGCTTCAGCGTTTCGCGGCGAGATTTCTTCGCGAAGACGTCCAATCACCTCATAGCTTGTAGCGTCGGTGAGGGCGGCACCGGAGACCTGCGGAAACATCATCAAAGGCAGCCACAGGTCCGGCGGTTGTGACGGCCGCAGACCCTCAAAGCCGGATTCAGCTACTCCCACTATGGTATAGTTCTTCCCATTGACAATAACATCTGTGCCCAAAATATCGGGATTGCCGCTGAATTCCGTACGCCAGAAGGCGTAACTGAGAACCGCCACAGGATACGTATTGGGTACTGACTTCTCCTCGGAACTAAAGAGCCGCCCGAGACAGGTCCTGATACCGAGTACATCAAAATAATCCCGTGAGACCCATTCTGTCATAACCTTATGCGTTTGGGTGCGTTGCCACGATAACTGCATTTTTGTAAAGGTCAAAACACCCTCGAACACATTAGCGTTTTTCTGGAAGAACTCTAAATCCGAATACGAGAAGTTGTCATCGTATACTTGTTCCCGGGTATGTATAGACAGAGAAAATAAACTATCGGGCTGTTTAACCGGCAAAGGCCGGAACAAAACCGCATTGATAACACTGAAGGCTGTGGTGTTGATACCGATTCCCAATGCCAGGACCAGTACCGCTACAACCGCAAAACCGGGGTTCTTTAGCAGCGTTCTAAAAGCATATTTGATGTCTTGCCAGATTGTCGTCATTTCATAACTCCACTTTTATTCAGTCTTTTGATTTTATCATTCATATCTCAGTGCCACCATCGGATCGATTCGCGCTGCCCGGCGGGCGGGGAAGTAGCCGGCCAACAGCGAGACGCCTCCGAGCAGGGCTATGGTCACAACGATGCTGACCGGATCGACCGGACTGATGCCGTATAGCAGACTGGCGACGACCTTGGCCACACCCAATCCCATCCCTAATCCGACTATCAATCCCACAACTGTCATGACCAGTCCCTCCCGCAGGATCATGGCCATAATGCTCCTGCGCGTGGCCCCCATGGCCATGCGGATACCGATCTCCGACGTGCGCGACGTGACCATATAGCCCTTGATGGCGTAGATGCCCAGCGCCGCCAGAAACAAAGCCACCACCCCGGCCGCCAGTGCCAGGCGAGCGTGGAATCTCGCGTTCCATATTCTAATATCGTCATCGCGTATCTGGGCCAGAGTCGTTACCGACAGAACCGGGATACGCGGATCGACTCGGTGGATCTCCCGGACCATCTCCGACCGTAGAGTCTCGACCGTTTCGCGATCTCTGACGTGCAGGTAGAAGTAGGAGCACAACTCATCGGGTCCGGCCGGTACGTACATCTGGGGACTCGCCTGCCGGTCCTGTATGCCCGGCAGGCCGGCGACGATCCCGACCACCCGGTAGACGTCGGGAATCCATTCACCCAATCGAGGCCTGCCCCATTGGACCAGACAACCGAGGGCATTGCCGTCAGGACGAAGCTTGTGCGCCAGGGTTTCATCGATGATCGCGACCTTCTCCGCATCGGGGACATTGTCTCGCCGATCGAAGAGGCGCCCCTGCAACAGCGGGGCCTCCAGCGCCGGCAAGTAGTCCCGGCCGATGCCGAGCATGTTGGCATGCCGTGCGCGAGGCCCCCCGGACTGGCCTTCTTCTGTCCCCGGCTGGTATTCGCGTATCGTTCGGTACCCGCCACCGCCGTAGAACAGGCTGGGTGCGGTCCCCAGGGCCTCGACTCCCGGCTGGGACGCCAGATGATCGGCCAGGGTCTCGCATGCCTGGATGCTCCGGATTTTGTCATAGCCGGCCGATTCCGGATCGACCCGAACGACCAGCGTGTCGGCCAGGTGGAACCGCGGGTCCGGCCGCGCTGTCTCCAGGGCAGTGCGCGACAACAGGGCAGCGACGAGGACCAGGACTACGGCCAGCGTGACCTGGCCTGCTACCGAGAGACCGCCTCGCTTGCCGTGGACGGACCCCAGCACACGACCGGCGGATCCCTTCATCTCACCGGCAATGTCACGCTTAGACAGCCTCAGAGCAGGTCTTAGACCGAACAGCAACGTAGCGATCAGGCAGAAACCCAGTGTGCCCATCAGGATGCGAATGTCCAGACCAACTCGGATAGCTCTCGTCACTTCAAAATTGGCGCCGGCGAACCATACATTGAGAATCCGCATCCCACAGACAGCCAGCAGAACACCGAGAACTCCTCCCAGCAGCGCCAACAGCGCAGACTCGACGAGCAACTGCCGAATGATCCGTAGGCGACCTCCGCCGACGTCCAATCGGATGGCGATCTCGCGGTGGCGCGAGGCTCCCTGCACCATCAGCATGCTCGCTAGGTTCAAGCAGACGATCAGCAGGGTGACCACGGACCCGGCGATCAGGATCAGACTGTATTTGGTGAAATACGGAAGCCAGATCGAATCAAGGTAGACCCGGTCCGGCGGGCGAAGAGAAAAGGAAGCAATAGCCGGCCACTCTTTCGGATCCTCTGCTCGAAAGCGCGGGATCAAGGCCTGCAACTGCGTCTGAGCAACCGACATGCTCACGCCCGCCTTGAGTCGTCCGATGGTACCAAGCCCGAAAGGATAGCCCCAACCGGCCCCGGCGTTGGCGGGCCGAGTCTTTCCCCGAGTCCAACTATCCATCGTTGCGAAGTTGCCCAGCGGCACCCAGAGGTCGGGCCCCAGGAGCGAGGTGCCGGTGAACCCCTTCGGCGCCACACCGACGACCTGACAAACAGCGCCGTTGACGTTCACAAACTCGCCGACGAGCTTCGGACTGCCACCCAGTCGCTGCCAGAGGGTATAGCTCAGAACCACGACCGAAGCGCTGCCTTGCTGTTCTTCGGCGGGCAGGAAGCCCCGCCCCAGGACCGGCGCGACTCCCAAAAAAGAGAAGTAGTTCGACGAAACGTACCTTGCCTTGACGTGCCAGGCCGTCTGCTCACGAACCAAAGTGGCATCTCCTTGGATGTCGTCACGAGTCTGAGCCGTGACATCGCTGAAGGCTGAAACGTTGTCCCGGATGGTGACGTACTCTGGATATTTAACATACGCGTGGCGGACATCGCAGTACGCCAACTGCTCGTAGTTCTTCACATGTCTGGGCTGAAGAAACAGCAGCCAATCGGCGATGCTGAACATCATCGTGTTGGCCCCGATACCGATCGCCAGCGTCACCAGCGCGATAGCCGTAAAGCCGGGATTCTTTACCAGCATCCGCAGGCTGTATCGAATGTCTTGCCATATTGTCGTCATTTGTCAAGTCCTGTCTTCTGTGTTATTAATACAATTTTCTCACTCATATCTCAGTGCCACCATCGGGTCGATCTTTGCCGCACGACGCGCCGGGATATATCCCGCGAGTAACACAGAAAGATTGAGTAGGATGAGGGCGACGGCTATGCTGACGGGATCGATTGGTTTGACGCCGCAAAGCACCTGCTTGAAAAACGAGTCGCCAAAAACATACAATATGGTCAGAACGAAGACAACGCCTATTGCCAAACCGATCAGGACGAGACCCCATCCCTTACGCAGAACCAATGTTACGATGTTAATACTCGTAGCGCCCAAAGCCCTGCGGATGCCGAATTCCGGGATACGGTTAGCCACGATGGAACCCTTGACTCCGTAGATTCCCAGGGACGCCAGAAACAGGGCCACGATACCGAAGAAGAGAAATAGCCCTGCAAGTATACGTGTTCCCCACACTTGGGGTCCGTCTCGGTGACGATCTGACAGCGTGCTTACGGAGGTCGTGGCGATGTGTGGATTCACGGCGTTGATTTCCTGGCGGAATCGCTTGAGCAGGGCCTTTTCGTTTCCTGCCACAGCATCCGCCACTCGAACAACGAGGCAGGCACCCTTCGGATCACTCAGAGGGTAATACGCGTGGGATTCGACCTGGCTTGAAAGAACAAAATGGCGCACAGACGGTACTATCCCCACAATCTCATTGACGCCCCCGGGTCCCCTAAGCAAACACCCCAGCACATTGCCATCAGGCAGCAGTTTAAGAGCCAGATGTTCATCTACAATGACGACCTTGTATCCTTCAATGATTTCGTTGAGTGTAAAATAACGTCCCTGCAACAGCCGTAGTCCTACAGCTTGGAGGTAATCCCCGGCAATCCACTGTCGTAAGCATGGGATTCCGTCGGCCGGATTGAATCGCTTTGTTAGGGTGTCTGCATCCGTCAGGGCTACATTGCTTTTGTTAAAGGTCCCTGAGAAAGGCATGGCCGTGGATAGACCGGCGGATCGAACCTCAGGAACCGAATACATATGGTCAACGAGTTGCCGGCACAACTGTCGGCGCTTGACCTGCGCATTTCCTTCGATACGAAAATCGATATCCACAATCAGTTTGCCCTCAGGGCTGTAACCAGGAGTCGCAAATATCGCTCTGAATGCACTGTGGGTGAACAGAACTGCCGGTATTATCAGCGCTGCAGATAGGGCGATTTGTCCGGCTGTGGACAAGCTGGGCAGCATGATTCGACCGGTTTTGGCGGAGGCTCGTGACAGTCCACCATGCGCCTTCTTGAGATTGGACATTATATTGTGTTTCGACAAGCATATGGCGGGCCAGAGACCGGATAGAAGGGTTGCGGCCAGACAAAAACCCGCGGCACCCAGAAGCACGTTGG
>Ga0209121_10000545_pt1 | contig 39836 bp, 36 predicted proteins | sample Cruoilmetagenom3_FD_187292 | JGI IMG/M metagenome (GOLD analysis project Ga0209121, IMG submission 187292) | Oil polluted marine microbial communities from Coal Oil Point, Santa Barbara, California, USA - Sample 3 (SPAdes) (version 2) | ecosystem: Environmental > Aquatic > Marine > Oil seeps ... | reverse complement strand
CTCCCATTATCACCCTCACCTTAGTCCTCTCCCATCAAGGGCGAGGAAATAATGGGGAATAATCACGAATTAACTAATAACTGGGAATAGACATCAGACTTCAGACTCCAGACTTCAGCCGAGAAGGGGGAGAAATAGCAACGAATTTCACGAAGGAGAATAGGGCAGACACAGGGGTCTGCCCCTACAGTGTCAATTTATAATTTATGTTATATATCCGTTCCCGTTGGCGATTGTCGTTCCCGTTTGCAACGCAACACCCTCACCTTAGTCCTCTCCCGTCGAGGGCGAGGAAGGGTAGAGAAGGAGATAACACGGAGAAAGGACCACCACGAATTCACGAATTTGTAACGAATGCTGTCATCCTGAATTTATTTCAGGATCTGGTATGAGATGCTGAATCAATACTGAATTAAATAATGTCACCCTGAATTTATTTCAGGGTCAGCACAGGGCCCAGCATGACAGAAAAAGGAAGCGACAGAATGCGAGGGAGTAATATTGGTGTCTATACCTATCTACAAATGCCCCCATTTTTTCTATTTTGAAAAAATCAAATTATATGTTATATTATAAAGTTATAAACTATTTATCTCAGGAGGTTAATATGAGGAAAATAATTTTAGGTTTTGTAGCATTGATGCTTTTTATATCATTAAGTGCAGATGTGAAAATCAAAGAGACATACAGTAGTTCATTCGGTTTTGTAGGTGGTAATAAAGGGGAAAGGACTACATTTATCAAGGGACACAAGCAGAGAATCGAAGAGACCTATGAGATAACGGGTGCTTTCAGTATGATGGTTTCAAAAGGAAAGACAATGCATATGGCTACAATAACGGATATTGACAGAGATATTTCATATCATATCGATCTGGATAAAGGGACATATTCCGAATTTAAAAACAGTGATATAAAGGACAAAACCGATTATAAAGAAGAGAAGGATTCAGATAAAACCAAGTTTGAATTCGATATTAAAGATATGAAGAAAACAGAAGTCATAAATGGTTTTACAACAAAATACTATGTTGCCACAATGAAAATCATTTCTAATGATGACATCGATACATTGCAAATAAAAGAAGATATGTGGATGGCACAAAATGTACCCGGATATTCTACAATAAAGGAATTTAATAAGGTAATGTATGGTAAAAACAGCAAAGCATTAAAGGGAATGGATAAAAATAACAAGGGTAATAAAGATATGGGATATTTAAAAGAATTTTACACGAAAGTGTCCGAGATTAAGGGATATCCAATAAAAACAGTGATTAAAATGATATCTAATACTAAAGAAGAAGAATCGGATGAAGAGGAAAGCCCTAGTATTGGTAGTATGATGAAAATGATCGGGAAAAAATCGGAATCTTCAAAAGAGAATAAAGATAAAGAAACAGTAATTTTTAAAGCCACTTCGGAAGTGAAATCTATTGTTGAATTTAGCATTGATGATAAAACATTTAAACTTAACAAGGAATGGAAAAAGGTTAATTAGATGTACAAGGTAAAATTAGGGGAGATATTCGAAGGTCCTTTTAACCTGCTTCTTTATTTGATTCAAAGAAACGAGTTGGATATATATGAAATTCCAATTTCACGAATAACATCCGAATACCTGCATTATATTAATATTATGCAGAATATGAATCTTAATATTAGCGGAGATTTTTTAGTGACGGCAGCTACCTTAATGAAGATAAAAGCATATTCTCTTCTTCCTGTGAAGAATATAGAGGAAATGGAAGATATTATCGATACCAAGGAAGAATTGACAAGAAGATTAATAAGGTATTCGAAATTCAAAGAGTTAGGGCAAAAGTTCGGGGATAGGAGAAATCGCCAAAAATTATATTTTACAGCTTCTCATGATGGAATCGTGAAAACAGATAAGAAACATGGCAAGCAGGAAACACCTGAAATGTTGATTAGAATATTGAAATTACTATTAAAAAGACAAAAAATAGCAGATACATATGAAAGAAATGTTTTAAGGATTAGAATCGAACATATTATTGATAAATTAAAAAGTAAAATGGAATATAATCGAAGATATGATCTAAAGGAATTAATAGACAAAAAAGACATCCAGCACCTTATCGTTACATTCATTGCAATATTGGAACTCGATAGAACAAATTATCTAAATATTTATCAAAATGCATTATTTAATCCAATTGAAATAGAGAGGCATTGAATGAAATGGATATATAAAAATTATAAGGGTGACTATCTTGAAGGTTATCTTTCAACGCTGAATATAGATAGGACAATATTGAAAATATTGCTTTCGAGAGGGATTAAAGACAGGGATGAAATTTTTAAATATCTATATGGTACGATGGAACATATAGTAGATAGTTTTGAGATTAATGAAATGGGGAAAGGGGTGGACAGAGTTATAAAGGCAATAAACAATAATGAACATGTAGTAGTTTGGGGCGATGAAGATGCGGATGGTATGACCGCAACTGCAATTCTATACAAATTTTTTAAAGATATACAAATAAATGTAACATATTTTATCCCATCAAGATTAGAACATGGCATTGGTTTGAATAAAAATATTATCGATTATTATTCAGCCAAAAATGTAAACCTGATAATTACGGTTGATTGTGGAATAAGTGACATTGATGAGGTAAAATATGCCAAAGAGAAGGGAATCGATGTTATAATTACCGATCATCACAATATTACACATTCGGAATTGCCTGATGCTATAGCGAGAATTAATCCGGTTATTAGCAAGAATGATAAATACAGTGGTGCTGGAGTCGCATTTAGATTTGCAGAGGCGATAGCAAAAAAATATCTCAACTTATCATCCTCACAGTTTTATTCGGTTCAAAAAAATCTTTTGATGATAAATATATTTGGTACGATTGCAGATAAAGTACCTTTGATTGGAGATAATAGAATATTCATTAAACGAGGTATCGAGATTTTTAAAGAGCAGGGATTTTGCATTACCAAGATTCTTTCCGATTCAATGCCTACTCCGATAATTGACAATTTTCAAGCAATATACAATTTCATTATTCCTGTTATATCAACATCCAAGTCGGTACAGGGGAAAGTGCAAATTATTAATATATTAGCAACAAACGATGCTGAAAAATATAAGGAGGATGTTCTTAAATTATATAAAAAAAGCAGAGAATGGCAAACAAATGCGAAAATTGTATTAAATGAATATTTAACCAGAATCGATTTCAAACAGTTTGATAAAATAGTTATAATACAAGGTTCTAATGAAAGAATATATTCGGGTTTTGTTGCATCGAAACTCAAGGATTTGATTAATAAACCGGTAATCATTATTACAAAAACAGATGGGAAAATAGTTGGCGAAGGGAGAAGTCCCGAATATTTCGATCTTACCAAAATGTTTACATCTCTTTCGGATCTATTTGTAAATTACGGAGGACACAAACATGCTGCCGGATTTACGATAGAAAAACAAAATGTCGGTAGTTTTATTGAAAGGGCAAATAAATATGTCGAGGAGTATATTCAAGAAAACGATTTAATCAAAAAAATAAAAATCGATGCTGAAATATCGATAAGGGATATGAGTAACTCTGTTTTTAAAACAGTAAGAGCTATGGAACCTTTTGGAGAAAAGAATCCTCCCCCTATTTTTTTATTGCGTAATGTTCATTTACAGGAGCATATTTTCGGGTATGAATTAATGGAAAACGGGATAATTTTTGTTTCCGGAGATTCGGGAAAATGTAAAAAAGCAATAAATTCCGGTGGTTTAGCTGATATTGCTTTCACTGTGGACACTGACAATAAACCGATTGTTCTTGATTGTAAAAAGTCAGAATAATCGAAATGATCTATCAGAATCGTCCTTTATTATTTTGATTTCCAAAATTATTTTACTATTTTTATTTATTTTAAGATTATCCGGATAATATTATTCGAATGTGTTGCAAGTCCTGCCATAGTGTAAGATAGAATCCGTTTTAATGCATTTTTAGTTTGACATAAAATGTGTTTTATGCTATATTTATAACAGTATGATTGATGTGAAATTGCTATCTATAACGGCAAATGCAGAAAAATTAATTGAAGAATGCGGCAGAACGGCTTATCTCTCATTTAATATGAAAAACAGTGATTCAACCGCAAGATTTATAAGGATGCTAATTAAAAGTGGACATCTTTCTGTCTTTGAACATGCGTCAGCCTCTTTTAGAATCAAAGGAGGTAGCAGAGCTTTCACACATCAACTTGTAAGGCATAGAATGGCTTCGTTTACTCAGCAATCACAAAGATATGTTAATGAAAATAATTTTTCTTTTGTTATTCCTCAAAGTATTGAAAACAATAATGAAGCAAAAAAACTTTTTATTTCTCATCTTGAGGATACAAAATATCTGTATAATCAATTATTGTCTATAGGTATCAAAAAGGAAGATGCACGATTTGTTTTGCCTAATGCTATTGAAAGTGAAATTGTTATCACTGCTAATTTTCGAGAATGGAGGCATATTCTTTTTATTAGAGGGGAAAAACAAGCTCAATGGGAAATAAGAAAAATAGCTATTGATATTCTTAAAATATTGAAGTTAAAAGTCCCGAATTGCTTTTATGATATGAAAATAGAGGATAATATAATTATTATCGATAAAACAGGTAAATATTGAGAATTCAGGAAATAAAGGTGATAAATTTTCGAAATATCGAAAATAATACTTTTAAATTTTCCAATGATGTAAACTATATATATGGACAAAACGGATCCGGGAAAACAAATATAATAGAGGCTATTTATTATCTAAGTTGTGCAAAATCATTCAGAGGTGTAAGAGATTCGGATATTATCATGAAAACGAAAGAACACTTTTTTCTTGAGGGAAAGGTTGTTAATAAAAACAAAACTTCTAAAATAGAGATTGGCAATAATACTAAAAATAAAAATATATATATTAACAAAAAGCAAATCAGAAAAAATGCCGATCTCTTTGGTATATTTTATCCTGTTATTTTTTCCCCACAAGATATTTTTATAGTTCAAGGAGCACCCTCGGTTAGAAGGAGATGTGTCGATAGGTTAATAGCTTCATTAGAGGAAAATTATATAAAAATTTTGAAAGATTATAATTATGCCATAGATGAACGTAATAAGTTGTTAAGAGATATGCCTGATAGTGAAGAGAATGTATATGCGGCATTCGAAGAAGTTCTTGTTAAGAACGGTTTGAAAATCTCCGAGTTTAGAATGAAGTACATCGATATAATTAATTCGTTTATATCCCCTATATATAAGCATCTTGCCGATAATGTAGATGCTCTTAATGTGTTTTATAAAAGCTCTTTTGATATGGAGTCTCAAGTGAATTTAAAGAGTAAATATAAAGATTTAAGAAATAGGGATATCCTTTTAAAAAGGACTACATTGGGTCCTCATTTGGATGATGTCGAGATATTTCTTAATAATGAAAAAGCGAAATATTTTGCTTCGACCGGAGAGCAAAAGACTATTGGTATTGCAATTCGTCTTGCCGAAGCAAGGGTTTACGATTCTATCAACAATGAAGTTCCGGTCTTATTATTGGATGATATATTTTCCGAACTCGATGAATCGAGGAGGAAGCATTTAATAAATTCATTTTTTAATAAGGGACAGATTCTTATTACCTCTCCGGATAAATGTCAGGTAAAGGGAGATGTGAATTATATAAAGATGGAGAATTTAGATGCGTAATAAGAACCCTAAGCGATTGGGAGATATCCTGGAGGGCATTCTGAAAGATGAGGGTATTTATGATGAATTTATTGTCAGGAATAATTGGCAATGTATTGTAGGTGACCAAATTGGCAAAGTAACATTTCCTGATTATATAGATAATAAAATATTGATTATACGGGTAAAAAATGGTATGTGGAAAAAGGAACTGGAGTCTTTTAATAATGAAATTATTAATAAAATAAATAATTCCGTTAAAAAGGAATTGATTATTGGAATAAAATTCAAAATAGGGTTAAGAAGGAGGCTGGTTTGACTTACGATGCAAGTAAAATACAAGTGCTTAAGGGATTAGAGGGGGTAAGGGTAAGACCTGCGATGTATATTGGTGATACATTTAGTAGAGGATTTCATCATTTGGCTTTCGAGGTAATCGATAACAGTATCGATGAAGCTCTTGCAGGATTTTGTGATCATATTAATGTAACAATAAAAAAAGAGGGATACATTATCGTAGAAGATAACGGCAGGGGAATACCTGTGGGAGAACATTCTACAATACATAAGCCAGCAGTTGAGGTTGTTATGACACTTTTGCATGCAGGAGGGAAATTCGATAACAAAGCATATAGAATTTCTGGAGGGTTACACGGAGTAGGTGTATCTGTGGTTAACGCCCTTTCCGAATGGTTAGAGGTCAAGATTAAAAAAGAGGGTAGTATATATTTTCAAAGGTATGAAAAAGGAAAAACGGTTACGGAATTGAAGGTTGTTGGATTTACTGCTGGACATGGAACTACTGTATCATTTTCACCTGATAAAGGTATATTCAAGGATATAGTATTTAGCTTTGATATTTTATCCCAGCGATTAAGAGAACTCGCATTTCTTAATAACGGATTGCGTATAGAGATTAAAGATGAGCGGGATGAACGATATCATAGTTTTTTTTACAAAGGGGGAATTCAGGAATTTGTTCAACATATCAACAAGTTTAAGGATCCGATACATAAGAAACCGGTATATATAAAAGATGAAAAAGGAGATGTCAGCATTGAGGTATCATTCCAATATAATAGTACATATTCAAGTGTCGTTTATACATTTGCAAATGATATCGATACAAAGGAGGGAGGAACTCACCTTGTTGGTTTCAAATCTGCACTTACAAAGGTTATGAATGAATTTTACAAGAAATCTAAACCGAAACAGGATATTATATTTACAGGAGATGATGTCAGGGAAGGAATTGCTGCTATTCTCTCTGTTAAACTTCCAAACCCACAATTTGAGGGGCAAACGAAAACAAAATTAGGGAATAGTATCATTAAAGGCATAGTGGAATCATCCGTTCAAAGTAAATTATCTGCTTATTTCGAAGAAAATCCTTCCGTTATCAATAAAATTCTTGAAAAGGTTAAAATGGCTGCCAGAGGTAGAGTCGCAGCAAAGAGAGCCAGAGAACTTACAAGAAGAAAAAGTGCATTAGAAAGTGATATATTGCCCGGAAAACTGGCTGATTGCTCTATAGAAGATCCTTCTCTTACGGAAATATTCATTGTTGAAGGGGATTCTGCCGGTGGAAGTGCAAAACAGGGAAGAGATCGCAATTTCCAAGCAATACTTCCATTATGGGGCAAAATTCTTAATGTTGAAAAAAGCAGACTTGATAGAATATTGGCAAATGGATCAATAAAAACAATTGTTTCTGCAATAGGCATTACATTCGGAGATGAATATGGATATGAAGACAAAATAAGCAAGATACGCTACCATAAAATTATTCTTATGGCTGATGCAGATGTCGATGGTTCTCATATAACAACATTATTGCTTACATTTTTTTATAGATATGCAAATATCTTAATAGACAAAGGGTTTTTATATTTGGCTCAGCCTCCCCTTTTCCTTATAAAAAAGGGTAAGAGTAAAAAATACTATGCATATAGTGAAGAGGAAAAAATTACAATAATAAAAGAACTTAATGATGATAATTTGACAATACAAAGATACAAAGGTCTTGGTGAAATGAATCCCGATCAATTATGGGAGACAACTATGAATCCGGAGAAAAGAATTTTAAAAAAAATAACAATCGAAGATGCTGAAGAAGCCGATGAGTTGTTTACAATTCTTATGGGTGATAAAGTTGAACCGAGAAGACAATTTATTGAAAAAAATGCACATTATGTTAAGGATCTTGACATCTAAAGAGGTATATTATGAGTGATAGATTTACAGAAATTAATATAAGTAAAGAATTAAAAGACGCTTATCTTGAATATTCAATGAGTGTAATTGTCGGAAGAGCACTTCCTGACGCAAAAGACGGTTTAAAGCCTGTTCATAGAAGAATATTATTCGCAATGAGTGAGATGGGTTTATATCATAACAAGCCACACAAGAAATCGGCGAGTGTTATAGGTGAAGTATTAGGGAAATTTCATCCTCATGGAGATCAGTCAATATACAATGCACTTGTTAGAATGGCACAGGAGTTTTCATTAAGATATCCGTTAGTAGACGGACAGGGTAATTTTGGAAGTATAGATGGTGATCCACCCGCGGCATATAGATATACAGAAGCACGATTATCAAAAATTGCGGCTGAAATGCTAGTAAACATCAAAGAAGACACTGTGAATATGATACCTAATTTTGATGCAAGGATTAATGAACCAAATGTATTGCCTGCAAGAATTCCGAATCTACTGATAAACGGAGCTTCCGGAATTGCCGTAGGTATGGCAACTAATATCCCACCCCATAATCTTACAGAAGTTATTGATGGGGCAGAGTACCTTATAGACCATAAAGATGCCAATATAGATGAATTAATGCAATTTATAAAAGGACCTGATTTTCCCACACAAGGTGTCATTTCAGGGGCAATAGGTATTCGAGATGCTTATATGACAGGAAGGGGAAGTATTCAAATACAGGGAAGAGCAAATTATGAAACCACAAAAAATGGCAGGGAAAAAATTATTATAACCGAACTTCCTTATCAGGTAAACAAAGCTAATCTTATCTGTTCTATTGCAAAGTATGCCAAAGAAAAGAGAATCGAGGGAATACACGATCTTAAAGATGAATCCGATAGAAACGGGATAAGAATTTGTTTGGAGATTAAAAAAGGATATGATAAAAAGATTGTTTTGAATAACATCTATAAGTATACACAACTTAGAACGAATTTTGGAATAATTATGCTTGCAATTATAAATGGTGTTCCCAAAATCTTGAATTTAAAAGAGATATTAAATGTTTTTATAGAGCATAGAAAAGAGATTATTACCAGGCGATCACAATTCAGATTGAATAAAGCAGAAAAAAGGGCTCATATCGTCGAAGGATTAAAGAAGGCTCTCGATCATATCGATGAAATTATAGAAATTATTAAATCGGGTAATGATGTAAATGATGCCGCAAATAAATTAGTAAATAGATTTAGCTTTTCCGTTGAACAAGCAAATGCAATACTCGAAATTAAATTATCGAGACTCACAAAACTCGAACGATCAAAACTTGATGAGGAATATGAAAAACTCATTAAAGATATAGCATTCTATAAATCTATTATTGAATCCGAACCGTTGCTTTTGCAGGAAATCAAGAAAGAGCTTATCGAAATTAAAGAAAAATATGGTGATGACCGATTAACCGAGATAAAGAATGAAAGACCTGAAGATCTCGATATAGAGGACCTTATAGCTGATGAAAAGGTTGTTGTTTTTATATCGAACAAGGGTTACATTAAGAGAATGTCCTTGTCTACATATAAAAATCAAAAAAGAGGAGGAAAGGGAATAATTGGTATCCAGACAGCAGAAGAAGATTTTGCAAAGGGAATATTCGTTACTTCTACGCATAATTATATTCTTATATTTACGGATAAAGGTAAAGCATATTGGCTTAAGATTTATAAAATTCCTGTTGGTGGACGATTAGCTAAAGGAAGAGCAATTATTAATCTTATAAATTGCAATTCGGGTGAGAAAGTTAAGGCAATTGTTCCTGTAAAATCATTTGATGATGATAAATATTTAATTTTAGTTACAAATAAAGGAATTATCAAAAGGTTGCGACTATCGGATTTTTCTCATCCGAGGATTACAGGTATAATATTTGCTAAACTTGGTGAGAATGAAGTTATTAATGAAATAAAAATAACATCTGGTAGTGATAGTGTTATAATTGTAACTAAAAATGGGATGGCAATACATTTTAATGAGGATGAAGTAAGGGTAATGGGTAGAACTGCTCATGGAGTTCGTGGAATCTCATTAAAGAAGAATGATGAAATAGTAGGGATGGTTGTTACTCATAGGAATGATAATTTGCTTGTCATAACAGATAAAGGATTTGGAAAACAAACGGGAGTAGATCAGTATAGAAAAACTCATAGAGGAGGAAAAGGTGTTATTGCAATAAAGACAGATGAGAGTAGGGGAAATGTTATTGCTATAAAAGAAACACATGATAATGATGAACTTATTTTTATAACTAAAACCGGGAATGTAGTAAGAATGAAATCAAGTGAGATAAAAGTTATAGGAAGAAATACAAAAGGTGTACGAATAATCAGATTAAAAGAGGATGATACGATTGTTGATGTTGAGAAAATCACGCCCGATGTGTAAATGTGGACAACTCTTTCAAATTGTGGATAACTTATATGTTGCATAATACCAGCACTTACAAAAAGATTATTAAATTGTATGATTTGGTTATCCACATAAATTATTATATTATCATACCTTGGAGGTTTTATGAAATACAAGTGTATTATAGTGGTTATTCTTCTTTTGCCACTATTCTTGCAACCTGAAGATTTTAAAGATATAAATAGAGGATTATCGGTATTAGAAATTAATACTTCACCTATATCATCGACATATGATGTAGGGTATGGCACAATTTTTAATTTTGTATCATCTCTTAGTGATAATCCCGCAATACTTTCAAATATTGAAAATCTTGGAATAAAATTCAATCATTATGAACTTGGTTTTGATATGAGAATGGATGATATTATAATATCAAAAAACATGGCAGAAAATTTTGGTTTTATGCTTGGAATTTCATACTTTGATGGAGGAGAGATAGAATTAAGAGGAGAAATACCTGAAGATCAACCTATTGCAACAGCAAATTTTTCCGATTTCATAGTATCACTATCGGGAGGATATAGAATATATAAGGAACTTCAAGTAGGTATTACGGCAAAGATTATCAGTCAATATGCCTATATATATTCAGGAATCACTTCTTCATTCAGTGGAGGTGTTCTTTTTTGCCCATATATATTAAAAGGTGTGATAATATCCTTTGAATTAGATAATTTTGGCCCGACAATGAACTTTGGAGAATCCGATAAAATATTGCAACCTTCAAGGGTTAAATTTGCTATTGGAAGGCGGTTTGACATTAAACGGTTTAAAAGTAATATAGGTGTATCTATCGGAGGATATCCCAAATATTACATTTCAACCGATTCGGATAGTTTATCTTTTATGGAAAGTTTTAAGAACACTTTCATTGATATACCAAAGAAAGTAAATTGTAAAATAGCCGTTGATTATTTATATGATGGCGTTCTTAATTTGAGATCATCCTATGTTATGGGAGGTGAAAATACAATTGCAAGTTTTGGAGCTGGACTTATCGTAAAAAAGATAAGATTTGACTATAGTTATACATTAGAAAAAGATACCGGAGGAAGTAATAGATTTAGTGTAGGTATTGTTTACTGAAAATTTAACTTGCAAAATATTTTAAATTGGTTATAGTATCAATATGAGATTACTTTAGTAAGGAGGAAACATTGTCACCACTTCAAGGGAATTTAGAAGATTTTGATATAACGGATATACTCGAACTTATAAATATTGGAAAGAAAGACGGTGCTTTAGAAATTAAATCAAATGAACATAATGGTATAATATATTTCGAAAATGGAATAGTAGTCGATGTTTCTGCCAATGAATATAAAGGTGATGATGCAATTCATTATATATTAAGATGGGAAACAGGCAGATTCTATTTTGATCCCCATAAGAGGACAACTATAAAGACAGTAAATATTCCAATTCAGAAATTAATGCTGGATGCTGCAAGACAGCTTGATGAATGGAAAAAAATCGAAGAAACAATCTCGTCGGTTAATGTAATTCTTAAATTGAATGAAAACCCTAAAACAGAAGAAAATGAATTGACAATTAATGATGAGGAATGGAGAGTTCTGTCTTTGGTTGACGGTGATTCAAGTTTAAAAGAAATTGCCAGAAAGATTAATAAATCCGAAATAAAAACAGGGAAAATTATTTATGATTTAATAATGTCCGGAATGATTGTAATTAATGGGGAAAAAACTGGTATTGATGATGAAAGTGAAGTAAACACTCCTGTAGATGAAGCAGATACGACTGAAGACAATGAAAATAGTGAACAGAATAATAACTCAAAATATATTAAAACAAAGAAGAAAAAGAAGAAAGGGGGATTATTTAGATTTAAATAGAAGAAATAATTTTATAAATTCTACAAGATTCAATTCCTCTGCTCTTTTATCTATTAGTTCCTTAAAATAAAGATCGTTGCAAATATTAAAATCGATATTATTTTTCAATTTTTTTCTACGAGAATTAAAACAACTATATATGAATTTCACAAATGGTTTGTAATCATCGGAAGATAAGTTTAATTGCCCCTTTCTTTGTAGTAAGATAACGGATGAATCAACCTTTGGAATAGGATAAAAAACACTTTTTGAAACATTGAATAATATCCTAATTTCATAAAATAATGATGTTATTACTGTAATTGCACCATATTCTTTACTTTTTGGTTTTGCAGTGAGTCTTCTAACTACTTCTTTCTGAAGCATCAATACTGACTTGCTTACCGTAGGATAGAGATCTGTAATTTTCCTAATTGCAAATTTGCTTATTGAATAGGGCAGATTGGAGATTATACAAAAATTATTAAAACAACTAAAATCGTATTTTAAAAAATCTCCATTACAAATCGATACATTTGGGTATTTTATTTTTAAATAATCGGATAAAATAGTATCTTTCTCTATTAGAAATAAGTTATCGTATGTTATTGTAAGATATTGAGTTAGAATTCCTAAACCCGGACCTATTTCAACAATCGGATTATTTTTATCGCATTTAATGGAGGATACTATCTTTTTGGCTATATTTTCGTCAAAAAGAAAATTTTGCCCCATTTTTTTTGAAGGCACTAAATGTAGTGTTTTTATTTCCTTTTTAACATTCATCGAAATTGTAATTAAATGCGTTTTTAGTGTTTTCAAATAGGATATTTTCCACATCCTGGTGATTTACTGTCAATGCTTCGGATAGAGTATTGAATATGAGTTTCAAATTGGATGGTTCATTTCTTTTTCCTCTGAAGGGAACAGGAGAAAGATATGGCGAATCCGTTTCAATCAGTATTCTGTCTGATGGCATTTCTTTTACAAGTGTTCTTAAATTAGAATTCTTAAATGTAATTATACCTGTAATGCCATAGTATAAATTAAGTTCATTGAATTTTTTAATGTCATCCGAATTACCTGTATAACAATGTAGAATATCATTAAATCTATTGTGCTCTTTAAGAATTGTATAGGTTTCATTAAAAGCATCTCTTGTATGTATAACAAGGGGTAAATTATATTGTGATGCAAGTTTTATATGTGCTTCAAAAAAATCTCTCTGTTTGTTTTTTGGTGAAATATCACGATAAAAATCAAAACCTGTTTCCCCTATTGCCAGGGGTTTTTTTTCTTTCACCAAATCATTGAGTTCTCTCATCATAGAAATCGAAGAATTAACCGTATTATAGGGATGAATCCCATAAACAGGTTTTATTTCCGAATAATTTAATGACATTGTTTTAGCTTTAATACTTGACTCTATATCAAATCCAACAACAATAAAATGTCGTATCCCGCTCTTTTTAGCATTAGAGATGATATATTCAATATCATCCTTAAATTCATCCATTTGAATATGGCAGTGGGAGTCAACTATCACTTGATCTCTGCACCTGAAGATATATCCCTATCTACGGTTAATAAAGACATAGTATTTGTATCACTGGCTGCAAGTAACATACCTTTGGATTCTATACCCCTTATTTTTGCCGGTTTCATATTCGATACGATAATAATTTTTTTTCCAATCAACTCTTCAATGTTGTAATGTTTTGCAATTCCTGCAATAATTTGTCTGTCTTCTTTCCCGATTCTAATAAATAATTTTACTAATTTATCTGTTTCGTTAACCCTTTCGGCATTTACTATTTCCGCTACCTTCAATCCTAATTTATGTATATCCTCTATCGTTACATAATCATCCTTCATCGTTTCAATATTATTCTTAATCTCCTTTTCGATATTACTATTGTTCATTAATCTTTTCTCCTCTCTTTTCACGATCTTATCCTCTATTTTTTTATATAATATACCGGGATTATTGAATTTTGTTTTGGGTTTAATATTAAGTTTTGAAGCTTCATCCCATGAATTGTATTCCTGTTCAAGAGCATTTTTTATCTTTTTCATTCCTTCCGGAATTATAGGTGTAAAAAGTGTCGAAATTGTATTTATAAGGTTTGTCAAAAGATAAAGAGTTGTAGCACATTTCTTTTTATCCTCTTTTATCAGAACCCATGGTTTTTTAAAATCAAAATATTTATTTCCTTCTCTAGCCAGATTCATCAATTGAAATGTAGCTTGTCTTATATGGAATTTTTCAAACAATGAACCTATATCTTCGGACGCATTATTTATTGACTGTATAAGCTTATTATCCGTATTATCAAATGTACCGGGTTCCGGAACCAAACCATCGAAATACCTATTTATAAATACATATGTTCTATTTACAAGGTTTCCTAAAATATCAGCTAATTCACCATTTATTTTTGCCTGGAATTCTTTCCATTTGAAATCCGTATCACTATTTTCCGGTAAATTGGCAGCTAAATAATACCTTAAAAAGTCAGCAGGGAAAACATCCAAAAAATCTTTCACCCATATTGCCCAACTCCTACTAGTACTAATTTTTCTCGATTCGATATTAAGAAATTCATTTGCAGGAATTTCAGAAGGCATTATTATTTCATTATTATATGCAAAAAGCATTGCAGGCCAAACAATAGCATGAAAAACAATATTATCTTTTCCTATAAAATGAATTAGCTTTGTATCCTTTCCAAACCAATATTCCTTCCATAATTCCGGTTTACCAATCTTATTCGCCCATTCGATTGTTGATGATATATAACCAATAGGTGCATCAAACCATACATATAATACCTTCCCTTTTGCATCATCCAAAGGTACGGGAACACCCCATTCCATATCTCTTGTAATTGCTCTTGATTTTAATCCCTCCTTAAACCAGCCTTTTGCAAAACTTTTCACATTAGATTTCCATGTTTTTTTACTTTCAATCCAGTTCTCTAATTGATTCTGCATTTTATCGAGAAGGAAATACCAATGAAATGTCTTTTTAATCTTAGGTGTTGTCCCGCATATTTTACACTTAGCATTTATTAATTGTGTAGGTTCAATCCATTTGCCACATGCTTCACATTGATCACCTCTTGCATTTTTACTGTGACAATACGGGCATTCTCCCTCAACATATCTGTCTGCAAGGAATCTTTCACATTTAGGGCAATATAATTGTTGCCCTTCCTTTTTCTCGATTAAGCCTTTTTTATAAATTTTAAGGAAAAACTCCTTTGCCATCTTATGATGCAATGGTAAGGATGTCCTTGAGAAATTATCAAAGTCTATATGTAAATTTTTAAAATCTTCATAGATTTCTTTATGATACTTATCTACAATATCCTTAGGAGAGATTCCTAATTGTTCTGCTTTGATTGTTACAGGTATACCATGTTCATCCGTCCCGCATATATGTATAACATCATTACCTTTTAATCTATTGTATTTTGTATATATGTCCGCAGGGAGATAAGCTCCTGCCAAATGCCCGATATGTAATGGCCCGTTTGCATAAATTAGAGCACTTGTTACTAATATTCTATTCATTCCACTCTCCTACCAGGAAATATATTCCATTTGTTCTTTCTGTTTAGTTTTGCATATTCTGCAAGTGAAATTTTATAAATATTCCCATCCGGGTTTTTTACGGTTATCATCCTATTAAAGATTTCTTTTGATAGTACCGTTGCTTTTCCTTTCTCTGTTAGTATAATTTCTTCGATATTTGGAAATGCAATATTCATTTCTTTGTAAAATTTATGCTCATAAGAAAGACAGCACATTAACCTGCCACAAGCTCCGGATAGTTTTTTAGGATTAAGATTAACTTGTTGATCCTTTGCGACTTGAAGAGTAATAGGTTCAAAATCTTTCAAAAATGTTATACAACAAAATGGTCTGCCACAAGGCCCAATCCCACCTAATCTCTTTGCATAATCCCTTACCCCTATTTGTCTTAATTCGATTCTTATTTTAAATATAGTTGCTAAATCCTTTACAAGATTACGGAAATCAATTCTATTATCAGCAGTAAAAAAGAATTTTATTCGTTTTCTGTCAAATTCAAGTTCGGTATTCACAGCTTTCATCGGAAGTTTATGTTCCTTAATCTTTTCCTTAAATATAACGAAAGCATCCTTTTCTCTGGCTCTGTTTTCATACATCTTTTGTAAATCATTATTCTCGGCAATTTTTATTATTTCAATTGCTTTATATTTCTCGTTTTTCGAATCGGTGTATATATCTATAATTTTACCAATTTCTGTCGATTTATCCAATTTAAATATAATATAATGTCCTGCGATAATATTATCTGTTGTAACTATTTTAAATTTTTCATTATATATATGATAATGTATTTTTATTATCATTATTAACCTCCAAAGATACTATAGAAAATTGTTCCCCATTCAATATCCTTCGACAGATTATAAATGCTGTTTTTTTCAACTGCAACTAATTTTTCAATAGTGGAATTCACGCGATCTATCGGTAATTTAAAATCATAATGGAAATATGTACTTTCATTGTCAATATAAAAGTCACGCAAAACAATAAAGAAAATTTCTCTATATATCTGATTTAAAATATCTAACTGATATTTATCTTTGTAATTTTTTGAAATATCCGATATTAACTTATTGAAATTTCTACTCTTCAATGATTCAATAACTGATTCCTTAACACTGTTAACATCATAAGTCGAATATTTATGTAGTTTACCCGGACTTCCCTGAGACAATAAAACGAGTGTATCAATATTTTCCTTATCGATATTAAATTTTTCTATTATTAATTTCATATCATTATTCTTTAATCCATTCATTAAAATCTTATAAGATCTGGATCTTATAGTTGGTAATAAATCCATTTCATTTGATGTTGTAAGAATAAAATAAACATTGTCAGGGGGCTCCTCAAGTGTTTTTAGTATTGCATTTTGTGATTCCTTTGTCATTTTTTCGGCATTTCTTATAATTACAACGAATCCCTCATTATAAGCTGTTTTATATTTTAATTGTGAGATTATAAAGTGAATGAGCCCAATTGGAATTTTTCCGGTCTTATTATTAATTTTTAATAATTCGATAAGTTTGAGATAATCTTCTAAATTAAAATCACCGTTAGATTTTGATCCCTTTACTTTTGAAGGGGCGATATATAATATATTTGTACAATTGAATATTTTCTCGTTAATGTTACAGGAATCCGTAATGGTTTTAGGAAGTTTTCGTTCAATGATTAAAGTTGCCATTGCTCTCGCAAACAAAAATTTTCCTATTCCAATATTTCCCGCTAACATAATCGCATGTGGAAGTTTGTCTTTTTCTAATAATCCAATGAAGCTATTTTTAGTCTTTGAATGTCCGATTATATTATTGAATTTCATTTATTGACTAACCAGTTTAGAGGATTTACGGTTTTTCCATTAACTCTTATTTCAAAATGCAAAACCGAACCCTTTAGAGAACCTGTATCTCCGACTCTTCCTATTACTTCACCTTGATAAACCTTATCCTTTACTTGAACATCCATTGTGGACAGGTGTGCATATAGGGTATAGTAACCACCATAATGATCGATTAGTATTACATTTCCGTAACCGAGAAATTTATCGGCATATGCAACTTCGCCATAAGAAACAGCTGCTACAGGTGTGTTATATGGTGCTTTTATATCTATTCCATTGTTTTTTGTTGAAGTATGATATTTAGGATGCCTTTTTCTTCCATATTTAGCTACAACCTTTCCCATAATAGGCCATGGTAATTTTTTTTGCAATTTACCAAAATAACTTTTTTCCTTAACCTTTTGTTTCTTTCTTTGTGTTTCTAATTTCTGTATAATTCTCTGTAATTTTCTTCTTGATGACAGAAGTTCGGATTCTAATTTTTTTTGCTGGGATCTTTTTCTTCTTATGGTTCTTAACAATTTTTTCTTTTCGGTTTTCTCTTTTTCAACTTCAATAAGCTCATTAGCAGTTTGTTTTTCAAGTTGATTTAACTGATCTATACTTCTTTCAATGTCGGACTTATATTTATTTAAATCGGATTTTAATAATTTAAATTCTTCATAAACTCTTTTATCAAGTTTTGCAATCAATGTAAGATATCTTAACCTATTTATTGCATCGGTAAATGTATAAGAGGAAAACAGAATATCAAATATGCTTATATTACCAAATTTGTAAATATACCTTAATCTTGTTATTAATATTATCTGATGGCTTACTATTAGAGAATCTGTTCTGCTAATTTTTATATTTAATGAATCGATATTGTCCGATAATATTTGCCTTTTTTTCTCCATCTGTTTTAATATTTGATTAGTTAAATTAAGTTCTTCATCAATATTTTGAAGGGTTGTTAAAATGTTGAGCTCTTTCGATTTTAATATTTTCTTTTCTTTTCTAATATTTTTAAGTTTAGCCTGAAGATTATTAAGTTTATTTTCAGCTGATTTAAGTGTTTCCATTTCTCCGAATAAAGAAAATGGAAGATTTAAGAATATAAATAAAAGCAAAAATAATACACATCTACTTTTCATTGAGGCTATTTTACATTAAATTATAGAATTCTTCAAGTTAATTTTTCTTATATCTCTTTATAAAATTTATTGCCTTATTCTTTGTGTTGATTTTTCCCTCTATTTGCATTTTTACAAGCTCATCCTTTATAATAGCAATTTTTTTAGAAGGTTTTATAGTCAAAATATCCATAATTTCATTCCCATCCAGTAATGATTTTATTTCCTTCTTAGAGTGTATTCCTATATATCTATTTATTTGTTTGGCAATACCGGCTAATTTAGTGATTCTTGAATTAGTTGAAAGAGCATCAGCGATTGATAAGCAGATAGCATCTTCGACATGTCCATCACAATCTCTAATGAATCTATAAATTGCATGATCCGACAATTTCTCTATACGAGTAAAAAGATGTGATCGCATATGATTTTTTACAAGCATTCCGAGGTAATTTACAAGTATATTGCTTAGAGATAAATTGTTTCTTGCGAATAAAATAGCAATCTTACTCCCTACGATTTCATGATTATAGAAATGAAATTCATTATCCGTTACATATCTTTTTGTATATAATTTACCTACATCATGTAATAAACCGGATAATTTTAATACGGGGATATTATAAATATTGTTAATATTTATAATGCCTTTACCCTTGTTGTTAAGAAAATCCTCCATTTTCATATATGTATAAAGGGAATGCTCCATAAGCGTTTCTGCCGGCGGTTTATCATGTTTATATGCCTTCATTTTCTTTATATCGTGGAAAATATTTTCTAAAACATCCGTTTCAATCATCTCTTTTATAATTTTATATGAATTCGGATGTATAAGGATTTTACTCATTTCCATCCAGATTCTTTCTCCCTTGGTATTGTTGAGCAAATAACTATATTTTTGTATATCATTTATAAGCATATTTGAAAACTCGTAATTGTTGTATAATTTAAACCTAAAAGCTCTAATAATTCTTAAAGGATCGTTTCTAATCGAATATTTTGTAATTGGGTTGAGAAGTTTTTCTTTTGCATCCGAAAGTCCGGTTGATGTCGAGTATATTTCTGCCTTTTTGTTATCGATAAGTTCATTAAGGTTTAATCCAAGTGAATTTACAGTAAAATCTCTACTATTAAGATTATCAACAAGGGAACCCTTTAGAGGTGAAAAATCCAGAATCAATTCTTGATCGATATCAATTCTAATAAGAGGATTAATTCTGTTTTCAATCCATGCAATTTTTAATTGATGATTTTGCTTTAAAAATTCTAAAATCAAAGGTATAGGTGTATCGGTTATAATATCATAATCAGCAGGAGTAATATGATTTAGCATATCCCTTATTGCCCCACCCGTTAAATAAAAATGAGTTTCAATCGATTTAAACTCTTTAATAATGTTAACAAATCTTTCATCGAATTTATCAAGATATATTATATTTTTCATAGATATAGTTATCATTATTTGGGTTTAATGTCAAGAGATGGGAAAAACCGGATATCTCCCTATAATTTTTGAATTATGGTTTACAATTTACGAAATTGGCGGGAGGGAGCTGAAGGGAGGGGGAGATTGAGAGAGAACAACCACGAATTCTCGAATTTGTAACGAATTACACTAAGAGAAGGGGATAAATTACAACTTTATTTCACGAATAGGAGATAAATTACAAATGTGTCATCCTGAATCCTGATCTGCATCAGGACAGGTCTATTTCAGGATCTGGTATGAGATGCTGAACCAAGTCCAGCATGACAAAAAAGAAAGGGCAGACACAGGGGTCTGCCCCTACAATTTCACGAATTAGGGAGAAATTACACGAAAGGGAATAATATTATTACTTTCCCTCCACAGGCGGGAGGGAATTGAAGGGAGGGGGAGAATATAACGAATTACACTAAGAGAAGGGAATAAATTACAACTTTATTTCACAAATTGAAATCGAATTGCACAAAGAGAAGAGAATAATTTATTTTTTAATTACACGAATTAGGGAGAAATTTCACAAAGGGGAGAATATTTTACTTTCCATCCACAGGTGGGAGGGAGCTGAGGGGAGGAGGTAATATTTAAATAGAAAGGAAAGGATTAAGTTCTTTCCTTTCTCCTTAAACTGGTAAGTATGTCTATACCTATCTACTTGGGATATGAGTTTTTACTTGACTATTTACTCTAAATTATTGTATATTCTATTATAGAAAGAAATGGAGGTTATATGGATAGATATAGAGTAGTATTTCTAATTCTTATGTTGTTTTTATCTCTATCTGTTTATGGAGATGAAAAGATTGCACCAAATGATATTCAGGAAACTTTTTCTGACACTGTATTATTTTCAGTTAAAATAAATCCGATTAGTAATTTCAAAGGAGAAGACATTCCCAATGATGCCGGTCAATCTATTAAATTATCATGGGAAGTATCCGATGATAAATCAGTGAATTTTTATAAAATTTTTAAAAGCGATAGTCCTGACGGTCCTTTCAATCCAATTGTTCAACTTACATCAAAATTCAGAAGATATGATGATAGAGATGATATAAAAGATAAAAAAGATTATTATTACAAGATAGTTGTAATGGATAATAAAGGGGGGGCAATAGAGTCGGATGTTTATGGTCCGTATAGATCTTATGCACAATGGTTTAATAAAAAGAGAGGAATAGTACTGTTTTTAGCATTATTATTCGGTTTTTTCATACTATATTATATGAAAAAAGCAAAAAAAGATCCGAATCTGTTTATTAGAAGAATTTCCGGTCTTGATGCTCTCGATGATGCGGTCGGGCGTTCGACCGAGATGGGGAAACCCATAATGTATATTTTAGGTATAGGAGAGATAACGGATCTTCCCACACTTGCAGGACTTAATATATTGGGAGATGTTGCAGAAAAGGCATTCGAATACGGTTCGAGTATAAGGGTTCCATGTTATGATCCCGTTGTAATGACAACAGCCCAGGAGGTTGTCAAGCAATCGGCATATGCCGTAGGCAGACCGGATGCCTTTAATAAAAACGATATAATGTATATTACAAAGGATCAGTTTGGTTATGCAGCCGGTTGTGACGGTATGATGATAAGAGAAAAGCCGGGTGCAATATTCCTTCAAGGTACTTTCTATGCAGAATCACTTATTCTTGCAGAAACAGGTCATTCCGTCGGTGCCATACAGATAGCGGGGACAACAACGACACATCAATTGCCATTTTTCGTAGCGGCATGTGATTATACATTAATAGGTGAAGAGATGTTGGCGGCATCTGCCTATCTTTCGAAGGATCCAGATATGGTTGGAACGATAAAGGGTGAGGATGCAGGGAAGCTGATTATTCTTCTGTTTATTTTAATTATGGTTTTAATGGGAACATTGGGACATATATTCCATATATCACCTATAATAAAAATATTTAATGCAATTGTGGCATTGTTTATACAGGGTTAAGGAGGCGATATGCGCAGAGAAATTCCATTGGCTATTACATTTATTACATCATTAATAATAATCGTTTCATTTTTTATTCCCCATGCGCCATTTGGTACTATGCAGGAAATTTCGCTTAAATGGTATGCAATTATTGCAGGATTTACGATGCTATTAGGTGTAGATAGCTTAATCCATATGCATTCTCAAAAGATAAAGAGAAAAAAATCAGGCTGGGTATATAGCGTTGTACTTATAGTCGGATTTGCAGTATTTGTAGTTGCCGGAACTATTTCAGGTTTCAGATATGGGACTGCAATGGATATAAATTCGAGTTTTATGTACCTTTACAATTATGTCATAATACCTTTACAGTCTACGATGTTTGCTTTACTGTCGTTCTTTATAGCATCTGCTGCTTACAGAGCATTTAGAGCAAGGAATCTTGATGCTACACTTCTTTTGATAACTGCTGTTATCGTTATGATAGGTCGTGTACCTATCGGAAATCAAATTTGGCATAATTTTCCTGCGATTGCCGAATGGATAATGGCTATTCCGCAGATGGCAGCGAAAAGAGGCATTTTAATCGGGATCTCACTTGGTTACATAGCAGTATCTCTTAGAATAATGCTTGGAATAGAGCGATCATACCTGTCATAGGAGGAAATATGAATATTTTTGAACGAATAGAAAAAATAGACAGAAGAATTATATTTCTCCTTGTTGCAATAGCCGTACTTCTGCCTTTAATATTTAAGGTCAGGATGGAGATTCCTATTAGTGAGCCTGTGAAAAAGGCATTTGTGTCTGTGGATACACTATCTTCGGGCACATATATACTTATATCCGTTGATTATGATCCTGCAAGTATGCCTGAATTGCAACCAATGTATAAAACACTTCTTATGCAATGTTTCGAAAAGGGATTAAAACCGGTAATGATTGTGCAATGGCCTCTCGGTTTACCTCTTAGTATCAAAGCAATGAGTGAAATGGCTGTTGAATATAATAGAATAGCAAGCAAGGAGGGCAAGGATACAGTTGTATATGGTGTCGATTATTGTAATATAGGATATAGGCCCGGTGGAGTCGCTCAGATTGTCGGGATAGGAAAAGAGATAAGGGATTATTTCGAATCGGATTATAAGGGAACACCACTCGATTCGCTTCCAATGATGAAAGATATACATAATTATGACAACTTTGCTTTACTGTTTTGTCTTGAAGCGGGAAGTATGGGAGAAATGTATGTACAATACGCCAACGCACGATTCGGGATTAAGATAATATTCGGAATGACTGCCGTTTCGGCTCCCGATGCTTATCCGTATCTCCAGTCCGGTCAAATAATCGGATTGCTCGGCGGATTGCAGGGAGCTGCGGAATATGAAACATTAATGAAAAAACCGGGGTTTGCAACAATGGGAATGACCGCTCAGTCATGGGTACATGTTTTGATTGTTTTATTCATATTGCTTGGTAATATAGGTTACTTTATAGGCAGAAAGAAAAGGAGGAGTTGATTATGTATAATTTCTGGGCAATTTTTGGTATTTGGATGGCGGCATTTCTTACACTTGCCATATTCTCCTTTCTTTATAAAGATAATCCGTTTTATAAATTAGCGGAACATCTTTATGTAGGTACTTCTGCCGGATATATGTTAATATACACATACTTTCTTACGATTAAACCGATGTTGATAGACCCCATTACAAAACAACAACAATTTTTCCTTTTTATTCCTGCATTTTTCGGAATCATAATGCTTACAAGATGGTTTCCTAAAATAGCCTGGTTATCACGATGGTCGATTGCATTTACCATCGGTATTGGAACAGGTTTGGCTATTACAGGTTCTATCCAGGGAATACTCATTCCACAGATTAAGGGAACGCTTATTGCCTTACATGGGTGGAATTGGACGACATTAAATAATTTATTGATTATTATAGGTGTTATTTCAACACTGACATATTTTTACTTTTCTAAGGCACACAAAGGTGTTATAGGCAAAACGGCAAAAATTGGAATCACATACATAATGATTGCTTTCGGTGCATCTTTTGGCTATACGGTAATGGGTCGTATTTCTCTCCTAATAGGAAGAATGTATTTTCTGTTCCATGACTGGATACCTTTAATTCATTGATAGGCAGGTTTTATTTATGGGATTTATTACACATATTGATGATACGAATTTAACCGAACTGATATTTTTTATCAATAATTTTAAGAAAACAGGTAAATTAGAGATAATAATATTTGGTATGAATGGAGTCGTTTATTTTGATAATGGTAAAATTTACCATGCGGTATTTAAGAATAAAAGCGGGCCTGAAGCTCTTTATCTTATTGCTCTCGAAGAGAATGGAGAATTCAAATTCAAAACGGATGAAAGAATTGATAAAAAAACCTTTACGGAAGAGAGCGGAAATATTATATCGGAAATTGAAAGAAGGAAAAAAGAAATACATAATTATGTTAAAAAATTGCCACCCTTTGATACGATTTTAGCCAAAGCTACACAATTACCTCAAAGCGGTAAGGTATCGATGCGTAAAGCCGATTGGCGTGTATTGTTGTTAGTAAATGGAAAAAGAAGTTTGAAAGAGATAATAGAGCAGTCGAATGTCAACATAGTCGATGTCTATGGAAGCCTTGTATGGTTACTTGAAAACGGGTTCGTATATGATAAGGAAAAGGTGAAGAATAGTCTTAATAAATTAATTAAAAATATAAATATCTTTCTTAAAGAGTTCGGAGCATTTGACATTGATATAAAACCTTGGTATGATGATATTAGAAGAACAGTTGAAGAAATGAATGGAGGTAAAAACATTATCGAGGTATTTCAATTCTCTCCCAATGAAATTAAATTGGACCTGGACAAGATTTATTTAGTGGGAATAGATGATTTGAAGACATTAGATGAAATTATTGACAAGACACTTTATAAAAAAGCTTTAGTAGAATTGGGACCTATGCTTGCAAAGAAGAAATACAATGAAATAAAGGAATCATTTAAGTAGGTGATGAATGGAAGATATACTAAGTAAACTGGAAACCATTAGTGAAGTATTAGGAGCTGTGGTCGTAAGAAGTGACGATGGCACTAGAATTTCCAGTATCAAATCAGAGGCTACAAATGAACTGGATGATGTTTCTGCTTTTATTGGTTCCTGTGGGGATGTTATAGCAAAATTGTTGAAAATCGGTGAATTCAAATTCATAGAATTTTACAGTGAAACAAAATCCTATCTTATAATACCTGATGAAGGAAATTATTTAGGAATAGTTTCTGGAAAAAATGAAGATTTGAAAAGTTTATATAATATAGTTAAAAAAACATTACATAAAGAGAATATTGAAAAAAATGAAAATGTAAAAGAAACGGAAAATGAAGAAAAGAAAGAAGAACTTTCTGCAATAGATCTTTCTCCCAATATAAAGAAATTTATTGAGAATAAGATTTTACAGATAAATTATTTAATAGAAGAGTTCTCTGAAGGAATCTCTAAAGATGATTGGTTGCATAATGTATCTTATTCACTTTTAAAACTCGATTCCGAAAGTAAGATGAAAGAAGCGATTAAAGAGGAAGATGATAAAATAACTCTTTATCTGGAAAACATCAAGAAAGATATTACCGAAGTTGAAATATCTACGATTTCAAAAGGTATTATCGATGAGCTTTGTAAATTAGCCGTAAGACGATATGGAACTGATCAAACTAAATTAAAAATACAAAATGTTATAAAGGAAATTACAAAAAGTAAAGTGGGATAGGTGATTAATGCAAAATAATCTTGAAATTTTACTAAATAAGTATAATCTAAAATCAATATTCCTAATGGAAAATAATAATATGAATTTTGCGAATTCGGGTAGTATAAGTTTCGATGATAAAAAAATCAAACAATCGATTGTTGTTTTAAATCAAACTCTTTCGGCTTTAAAAGGGGTAACATTCAAGAAAATTGCAATTCATACCGGGGATTCCGTTTTGGTTTTTATTGAAAATAACAATAATATTGTAGGATATTTAGGGGAGAATGAGGTTGATAATAAATTACTTATATCTTCATTAAACAAAATTGGAACGGAAGTTGTGGAGGAAAAAGAGGAAAAAGAGGAAAAGGTAGTAGAAAAAGAAATTAAACAACAACCTATTGAAGAAAAAGAGGTGGAAAAATTAAAAGAGTATTCTTCGAATGTTTTAACTACTATTAATTCATTCGCAGAGGATTATCTGGAAGATTTCGCCTATGACATAATTGAAAACATCAAAACGGAAATGGATATCTCAAATAAGGATGTATATAAAAGTGATATTGTAATGAAATATATCAAAAATATCGAAAAAGCAGCTTCCATGATTATTGGTCCTACACGGGCGAATGAGATGAAGAACAAAATGGTAGATGCACTTATGTGATATGGAGGTTATATGAGTTTTAATTATTTCCCTGTTATGGCATTTTCAAAAGAATTATCATTATGGAGTAGTCTCTCAAGTGTTTTAACAATTCTGGGAACGATTGTGTTATGGATTACATTTATGATAATGGGATTCATTGCTAGAAAATATGAGCTTGTTTTACATAAACAAACCGATTGGCAATTTATGGTTATAGCTCCTTCCGGCATATTACTCTATTCTTTAATTTCAGCATATGCTTTTCTTTTTAAGGGAAGTATAAAGATGAATACTATTGAAACTTGGATTGCATATTCATTATTTGCATTATCTGCCATATTAACATTAATGGGTGTATATAAATTCCATAATGTTGTAAATCCGAAGAGAAGAGGAGGAAAGCAATGAAAGTAATAATTCCTGCTGAAATTATTTTCGCAATAGCAACATTGATATTTGCTGTAGCTATTCTTTACGCTTCTCTTATAATTAGGAAATTATTAAAATTAATTAAACCCGGTTCGAAAATATTTTTAATGATTTCGATAAGTGGTTTTTTGATGCTAGGAGTTACGGTTTTACATCTTATAAGAATTGGAATCATATTTCCTTCACTTGCTCATGCAAGATCGTGGGATATTCTACCTTTACTTATAGGTGCAATGAAAATTTCAACATTTGAAGGGATCGTTTTACTTCTGTCAGGGATATTCGCTTATATAGCGACCCAAATGTATCATATATGGAGTAGTAGATAGGGCTTGACTTTTTTTTATAAAATAATATACTTTTATTAAGTAATGATATTTGAATTGGTAAAGGTGAAAGTGTTAAATAACAAAGGAGGAACACAGTGATAGATTTTTTTAATCGTGGCGGATGGACAATGTGGTTTTTACTCACAGCAGCAATAATAGGAATTCTTTTTATAATCGAAAGGATAATAACTTTTATTTGGGCAAGAGTGAATACAAAAAAATTGGTAAATGATATTACAAAAGCATATAATGCTAATGGTGTTGAAGGTGCAGTAAGAGTTTGTAAAAGGAATAACAGTCCTATAGCAAGAATACTTATAGAAGGTGTTCAAGCTTATGCCGTTGTAGGGAAAGATAAGGATGCGATGGAAGAAGCAATGGAGGGGTCAGCAGTAAAGGAATTAGCATTTCTTGATAGAGGAATGTCTGCCTTGTCAGCAGTTGTAACGCTTGCCCCGATGATGGGATTTTTAGGGACAGTTAGTGGTATGGTAAGTGCATTCGATGCCATAGCTTTAGCCGGTACGGTTGATGCAAAATTAGTAGCTAGTGGTATTTCCGAAGCTCTTATTACAACAATGACAGGATTAGCTATAGCTATTCCCGTATCAGCTGCACATACCTGGTTCTCGGAAATGATAAATTCATATACAAGGAATATGGAACAAGCTGCAAATGAAGTAGTAACTCATTTATTAGAACAAGGAAAGTAGGAATTAATTATGAGAAAGCAAAGGAGAAAAGAAACTTCTGCGATTCCAACTGCTTCAACGGGTGATATAGCCTTCCTTTTGCTTGTTTTCTTTATGACAACTACAATATTTAATAATGAGCTTGGTTTACAGATTGTTTTACCTGAGAAAGGAGAAACAGTAAAAGTAAAATCTTCAAGTATTGCACATGTTTATATAAGTCGAGAAGGCGTTATTAAGGTTGAAGATATAGTGACTCCTTTGGATCAGATAGAGGACAAGGCAATAGAGTTATTGACTCAAAATGGTTCGATAAAGGCAGATACAAATTTGATATTTTCAATGAAAACAAGTAGATTTTGTAAATATGGTCTTATGATTAATACATTTGATAAATTGAAAAAAGCTTTTGTACAATTAAATATTCCCGAAAAAATTAGTTTAAAACCATCGCCTATTGAAGATGAATTTTAAAGGAGATTAATATGGAGATTAAAAGAATAGAAAAAGCATCTCTTGAAATTCCAACTGCTTCAACGGGTGATATAGCATTTTTGCTTATTGTCTTTTTTATGGTTACAACAGTTTTCAGGACAGAAACAGGGCTTAAGGTAAATTTGCCGTCTGCTGAAAGATCTAAAAAATTACCTAATAAAGGCATTGCTCACATATGGATAGGTGAAGATGCTGTAATCTCAATCGACGATAATATTATTCCGGTAAATTATGTGGGTATATTGCAATCCAGAAAAGTTTTTGAAAATCCGGTATTGATTACATCGATACAAGCGGATAAAAATGCTAATTATGGTGTTGTCAATGATGTATTTGATAATTTAGCAGAGAATAAGGTTTTAAGGGTGTCCCTGGCTACTTTGAAAAGTGACTAACAGGAGAAGGCATATGAATAAATTAAAATTAACCAATACAATCGAAGAGAATTACCCTGTTAATGTAAGAATAAGCTTGTTAATAACAATATTATTATTTATTGCTCTTTTTCTCTTATTTCCTAAATATACACCTAGACCTTATAAGCTTAGAAGAATTACGGCTCCCACTAAGATGGAGAGTATAGAAGAGCAAAAAATATCAAAGATCGAAGAACCGCCACCTGTTGCAAAACCTAAAATTGCAGTTGCAGCTAAAAGTGATGAGGAGGTAGAACAGCAAACAATTACAACAACAACATTCAAAGTGGATGAACCACCTCCTATAAAAACAAAAATACAATTTTATAGAGTGTATGAAAAACCTCCGATATTGTTAACAGATCCGAAAGCGGAATATCCTGAAATTGCCAAGAAAATGGGGCTTGAAGGTAAAGTGTTTATTGAAATAGATGTTGACTCTACTGGAAGTGTTTGTAATGCAAGAATATTAAGTAGCAGTAATGAGATATTCAATGAATATGCATTAAGAGCTGCTCGAAGATTAAGATTTAAACCTGCTGAGGCAAGAGGTAGAGCTATTTCAGTCAGGGTAACTTGGCCAATTGTGTTTACACTGGAGAAGTAGAAGAAATAAAAAAGAGGGAGATTTCAATCTCCCTCTTTTTTAGAATATTAGACTAATCTAATTTTTTTGCAAGTCTTGATTTTGCTCTTGCAGCTTTGTTCTTTTTAAACACATTTTTTGAAACAGCTTGATCGTATACCTTATAAATATTCTTTAAAAGATCCACTTTCCTTTCTTTATCAGATTCTTCTAAGTATTTCTTAACAGATGTTTTAACCTTAGTTTTGATAATTTTATTTGCTAATGTTCTTTTAACTGTTTGTCTCATTCTTTTCTGGCAAGATTTATGATTTGGCATTAATAATCCTCCTTATCGGCATTATTCATAAATTTATTATTATGTATCTTATCAAAATTATAAAATATTGTCAATATTATATTTCAGTTTGAGCTGTATGATAAAATCAACAGCAGCATCGTAATTGCCGGATTTCAAAAATGAAATGAGCTTATTGATCTCATCTATATTAATTGTATTTGTATTATTATCATTCTTTGTAGTGTCCGGTTGCCCGGGAGATTTGGAATTTGTTTCCATATCAAAGGAGTCAATATTAAATTCTTTAAGTCCACTTGCGTCGATTAGTGTTTGTTCAGCTGATTTTTCTTTCTTTTCCGTAAAAGATTGATGCTTGGATTCATGATTGTCAATATCTGATGGGGGTGAGGATGTTGAAGATGTGCCATAATGTTCAATTCCTGCATCGGTTTTGGTTTCTTTATCCTTAGGAATCTCTTCATCGTTATCAATTTTAATAAATTTCTCTAACGGTGATTTTTTCTTTTTCTTAGATTTGAATATTTCATCCAAAAAATTATTATCACTCACTAATTGTTCCTTCCTTCAATTCTTCTAATTTATTTTTTAAGTCAATATTAGTCGGATCCAAATCCAGTGCTTTTTGCCATAATTCAATAGCTTTATCGTATTTATCCGTATCTTTATAAAGGTATCCTAAGTTAATATATGGAGAAACATAGTTACTATTAAGCTGTGAAGCTTTATTGAAATATCCTTCAGCTTTAGTATATTCCTTAGATTGAAGATATATTAATCCTAATGTGTTATGTATTGTAAAAGAATCTTGACTCATTTGAATGGCTTTTTCTGCATTATTAATAGCTTTATCGATATTATTAATTTTCAGATAGGATAGAGCCAAATTATTTAAGCAATCATAATTGCCAGGGTAATACTCCAATGATTTTAAGAATTCATTAATTGCACTATCATATTTACCGTTATAATACAAATATACACCGTTATCATTATGCTTTAACCCAAGATTGATATTTGTTTCCTGTTTGCGAGCATCCAATAATGAATTCTCATTTTTAATAAGAGTTTCGATTGATTCGGTTGTCTTTTTTATTGACTCTTCCGTTGATTTCGATGTGTCAGCAACTGATTGGAATACAGATGATTGATTCCCAATGGAATTATTTATTCGGTCGAGTTCATCCCCTACATTTTTAATGGAATTTAATGATGTTATTATATCATCTAATTTCCCGGTTAATTCCTTTTCCTTTGTAGTCAGAGACTTGTTGAATTCATTAACAGAATTATCAAGATTTGATAATTTACTTATTGAAACAGTTATCTCTTTTATATTATTGCTTATTGAATTTATTTGAGTATCAAATATTTTAGAGAAACCGGAGATTGTATCATTTAATTGTTTTAAAGATTCGATTAAAGGAATCGATAGATTGTCAGTGATGGGTGGTGTCGGAACAGGGCTAATAATAGTCGAAACTTTTTCTTTATCAATTTTCTCGGGAGTAATTTTCGTAACGGGACCAGCAAAATGGATTTTATTGGTTTCTTCCTTTTGTGGTTCTAATTCTTTATCATCTACTATTTTATCTTTACTTTGAGTTGATTCGAATACCAACACTTCTTCAGGTGCCTTTTCAATAAATTCCCCTTTTGGTGTTTCTTCTTCGAATCCTTTTCCGCTTTCAATATCAAAATCCTTGCTAATAGCATCTTCAATTGCTTTATTATTTTCACCCTCTAATATAGCACTTTCATCCGTAACATCTTTTATATTTTTGGATTTTCCCTCTTTGGTTTCTGTTTTTTCTTCCTTCTCATCCTCTTTTTCCTTTTCTTCAGATTCAATAGCTATAGTGTTTTCACCGATATCTAACAATTCTTCAAAACCAGTAAGTTTTTTCTCATCTTTAACACTTTCGGTTGTTTCTTCTGCTATATTATCTCCTTTTTCCTTTTCTTCCTTCTCATCCTCTTTTTCCTTCTCTTTCTCTTGACCTTTGTTTTCCTTTTTCTTAATATGATCTTTTTTATTTTCGGAAGAACTATTTTTAATGTGTTTATTCTCTTCTTCTTTCTCCTCATTATAAGGAAAAATATTATCAAATGGGTTGTCTATCTTATCTTTATCATTATCTTCAACCATAATTTACTCCTTTTATATGTTTATATGAGCATTAATTATTCTTGAATTGCTGTTCTTGTATAAACTATAAGAATATTTACCTAAATGCGGGGAAATATTTTCTAACATTCTATGTTTATTTATATTTTCATAATAGCCAATATTCTTACAAAGATTAGAGTATCTTTCAAGAACAATGCTAATGTATTTATTGTTTATGTTATATGATAATATTAATTCATATATATTAATTGCTTCGAATTTGGATAATTTCTCTTTTATTAATGCAAGTATATATAATCGCTTTATTTCATCCTCAATATTGTCAGTGTCATAATTGATATATTTTGTTGCTGTTTTAAAATCGTTTAGTAAATAATAGTAATACGATAATTTGTTTAACATTTCATTAGAAGAACCTTCTTGTTGTGACTGGATAATTTCTCTAATTCTTTCTTTATATAGTTCCGCTTTAATATCATCTAATGCTGCATATATCTCTTTTTGAATAAATCCTTTTGTTTTAATCTCTTCAAGAATCGATATGTTTTTAATTTTTTGTGTAATTAAATTCTTGTAAAGATATATAGTTAATTTATCATATTTCTCAGGATTTTTTTCAAGTAATATATTAAAATAAAATTCAGATTGTTTATAGTCTTCGCAATAGTATAATAATTTACCTAATAATAAGTAATCTTCATTTGTAAATTTTAGTTCCTTTTCAAGTTTAATAAGATATTCCGATAATGTTTTATTGTCAATTCTAAACCGATTATTTAAAGACACCTTTATTATACTGTAGATTTTGGAGTATTGTTTCAACGCATAAAGAATATGAAAGTAAACAATTTCAACATTAATATCATTTGTCCCCTCTAATACAATAGATAATTTTTCATTATATCTGTCTGTTTCTGATATTACTTCATTAATATAAACCAATGAATTCTTGAAATCTCTAATTTTTAAGTATATGTTTAATATAGCGTACTTGATTTCAATTTTTTCTGGGTTTTGAGCAAGGAAATTATTAAGTTTATCTAATACAAAATTTGCTCTAGTGGGTTCGTTTTCAACAATTTCCTTTAATAAATTAATTGAATTGTCTATCTGTCCCGATTTCATATATATTGTTATAAGAGAATATAAAATTTCAGGATTGTTAGGATTATCTTGCCTCATTTCAATTAATTTATTAAGTACTGGGAGCACTTTTGTATTATCTAATTCGAATGCTTTTAAAAGGCTATCTGATGCTTCATTGTTTAATCCCATATGGCTAAGAATATTGCCCTTTGAAATGAATATGGCAGGATTATTATGCTTTCCTAATGAATCATATTGATCAATGATTTTCTTTCCTAATTCCGGGTTAATCTCAAAACTACTTTCATATTCCGAAACAGACTCTTGTAGATTATTCCTTTTTGTATGAATAAATCCTAAAATGAAATGCAGGAATGACGAACTGTTAAATTTCTTTAATAGGTTAAAAATATCATTTTGTATCGCATCAATTTTATCGGGGAATCTATTAATGATATCGTAGTATATCTCAGATGCCAATTGAAAATCTTCATTAAATGAATAAGCCGCACCAAGTGTATATAATATCATGTAATTATTCGGTAATATTCTTCTAATCTCCTCAAGCAAAGGAATTTCCTCTTCAGCAAGTGAAGGATCATATTTTAAGGCTTTAATAAGGGCTTGTGTTGCAACATCAACATTATTTCTTTCTATGAACGCTTCTCCAGCTTTTAAAAAGAAATAACCGGATTCTTTCCCTTGAGTAGTCATAAGAATTAATTTTGTTTCATCAATAACTTGTTTATACATTTTAGCTTTTGAAAGGAGTCCAACATATACTCTTTTAAAACCTATATTATCAGGGTATTTATCAATTACACTCTTGATAATCTGATATGTATTTTCCTTGTCTTTAATTTCTATATTTTTATATTCGTTTAATAAATATTCTATATGTTCTATTTTTTCTAATCCAAGAGAAAGGTTTGTCACATAATTAAGTATGGTTTCGTTTTTATCACCTTCTGATATATGATCTATTATAGTGTCTAATATAATTCCTTTATTTTCAGGATTTATTTTTTCGGCTTTTTTAAGATACTCAATCATTTTATCGATTTTTCCGGTAAGATAAAATGCTTCTGCCACTGCAAAGTAATAAGGAAAATAATTATCTTTATAGTACATTTCGAGTGATTTAAAAATTGCAACAGCAATTTCCGGGGGCAGGATTTTTTCTCTAATAGCATTATCTGTACTGAGCAGGATATTTTCAGGAGAAAGTTCATCGGATTTAATAAGGTTTTCTAATATTATAGTTGCAGTGTCTATATCACCGGAGGATGCATAGGCATAACTTAGGATAATTTTAAACTTTGAATCGGGAGTGATTTTATCTTCAAATTTATCTTTATTGTCTAATAATAGTTGTGGATTTATTGATAATAATTTCTCCAATAGAATTAATGCTTTTTCATTGTTGGCTTTATCAGTATATATTTTAGCAAGTAATAGTAAAATGTCATCGGATTCACCCGTCTTTTTGATAATTTCAGTAATATAATCTTCCGCCTCATGCAGTGTAAGGGCATTGTTAAAATATCCATTTTTTATCGTTTTTACTGCATCATCATATTTTTCTGCAATCAGATAAGCTTTGGTTAAAAGATATATATTATCAGGATTACTATATAAATTTGTTATTTTACTAAAACGATCTATTATTTCGGCAACCTTTTCCGGATTGCTTTCCATAACCTTTTCATATTCCTTGGGAATTATACTTGATTCCCCTTCGGTGTATAGATCACCTAGTGCAAGGTTAGCCTCGCTATTTTTAGGATCAATTTTTAAGATTTTTTGGTATCTTGCAATTAAAATATCTTTATTGCCACGGGGAATTTTCTTTAATCGTTTTAAAGCCTCAGTGATATTCTTTGTAAGTATATATACATCGATTAATAGTAGTTCAAGAGCGGGTGAAGGGGATTTTTCCTCAATAGAGAGTAGAAATTTCAAAGCAATATCTTTTAAATTTGGTGACATTAATATACTTTTCAGGAGGACTCTCGCTGCTTTTGATATATCCTTATTGATTGTATGAAATTCGCCTAAATATAATAGCAAGTGAGGTTCGTTATATCTATCTCTTATAAGCTTTTCATATAATTCAATTATATTGGTAATCTCGTCAGGTGCAAATTCCAAAATTTGCTTTGTTATAAAAGCTGCATCATTATACTTCTCTATAAAATTATAATAGATAGATAGTTGATAATGAACTATAACATCAGAAGCCCCCATCTGTCTGGATTCAGAATATGCATATATATTGTTATATTTATCCTGCAATCGTTTTTCTAAAATCTTTAATGGATCCTTTGGTATAGAAGACAATATTTTTAGTCCGTTTTCAAATGAATAATCTTTAATACTAATTTCATAAATCATTTGTCCCAATTCTATAGGTGTATTGAAACGGTAAAATGAATCTTCCAAAGAATCGAGTATTTGATTTTTATAGGATGGAAATGTTGATAATGACTTTTTATAATAAATTGCACTTTCTTTATATTTGTGAATTTCAGCGAAAAACGAACAAGCAGTAATTGTCAAATCAAAACTGTTAGAATCCCTTTTAATTGATTTTTTCAGTAAATCAATAGCTTTTTCGTTTTTCCCTTCATTTTTTAGTTTCTTGAAATTAATCAATACTTTTGATGGATCTATATTTCCGAAAATATTAAACATACTAATACCTCTGTTTAAGTATAGAATGAGAAGCGGTAACTGTCAAGTAAAAATATTGTTGCAATGGCTTTACTTATCATTATATTTTAAATATAATCTATATATGATTTATCTTATACTGTCTATTTTGTCTTCATCGTCAATGGCACTACTAATTAAGTATAATGAAAACAGAAAATTAAACAGAGTATCTATAATGCTTTATAATTATATTATTATTTCCATAGTCCTTTTATTTGTGAATATTCATAAGGGTTTATTCGTTTTTAACCAAAAGCTTATATTGTTGAGTTTAATAGTGGGATTTCTTTTTGCTTTCAATTTCTTTATCTATATGAAACTTATAAACCATTCCGGTATTTCATTGCCAACATTGGCAATGAGAATATCTCTTGTCATCCCTGTTACACTATCTATTGTTTTTTATAGAGAGAATATAACTATACTAAGAATTCTGGGTATATTGACTGCCATAATAACAATAGTGCTTATGCACAATCAAAAATCCAAGAAATTGTATATCTATATGCTTATAGTTCTGTTTGTTGCGGCGGGTATAGCTGATTTCTCAATGAAATATTTTGAAAGAAACTTTGATTTAAAATATCAGCTTCTTTATATGAATATGTTATTTTTCAGTGCTGCTGTTTTTGTTTTTATATTTTCACTTTTCTATAAAAAAGCGAGTGGAAAGTATGAAGTTATCAATGGGGCAGTACTGGCTATTCCAAATATGTTTGCAACATTTTTTCTAATACTTGCTTTAAAATATACTGACGCTATTGTCGTTTTTCCTCTCATAAATATATCTGTAATAATATTTTCATCAATATTAAGTTATATTATATTTAAAGAATCGTTTAGAGGTAAAAAAATATTTGCTCTTATAACAGGTATTATAACAATTATTCTATTATCGATTGGGAAATAGTTCAATTACTCGAAAACTTTTACCAAATTGTCAAAAAGATTACTATTTTTCTTTATAATCTGCTCATTACCAAGAACACAAATGTAATTATTTTTTACAATCCCATCGAATAACTTTGCATATTTTTGAATATCTTCCGGTTTAGTATCAAGAATTTCTCTTCTCTCTTTTAGCAAATCATTATATGTAATCTTTCTGAGATAATATTCGGTAGATCTTTCTCCTTTCATAGAAGGAGTTAATGGTCGATCTGTCTGTCCAATTGTTCCAATTATAAATTTATCCATTTCTCTTTTAGTTGGCATGAAATTTTTGATAAAATTTGCAGTTTCATTATATACTTTAAATGTTTCCTTTAGATTCGGATCGCGGTATGATACAAGATTTATATTTCCATTCATTTTAAGAATTGTAAAGGCACCGTAAGCTCCCCCTAATACCCGTACTCTATTCCATAGATAATCAGAGCCGAGAATAAGTTTTAAAACAAGCATGCTCCCTTCCCAATCGAATCCGAGATCTCTGAAATTGTAACCCTTAGCTATATATTGAACATTGGATTGTGTCAATAGTCCCTCATTTCTTTTTCCCGTTTTAAACTCATAATGTTGATGTTTTAATTTGTCGTTATTTAGTGATCTATCTAGTAAATGGATGATATTTTTAAATTTTTCATAGTCTTTTTCTTCCGAAGTAAAACTAATAATCAGGTTGTTCTTGTTAAAAATTAAATTAGATACGGTTTTTAATATTTCTATAATTTCATCTGCTCTATTTTTAAAACTATTTTCTATCTCAGATATAAATTTATAATAGGACAATCCGTCAATCAATTCATTATAATATCCATCCTGTGAAATATATGATTCCAGCCTTTCCGAAGTTATAATATGTCCTTTTGACATTATATCCATTTCTATCCGGGATTTTATCTCCCGAACAATTTCTTTAAGTCTCTTTCTATTGCTAAAATCGGTATTATTTATGATTTCCAATGTTAAATTAATAAGTTCCGGTAATCTAAAATTTAGTGCTTTTGATCTAACGGTAAATTTTGGATGGTACTTGAAAGGCGGATTATTTTCAATAAAAAGATCAGTAGTAAAATTAATTCCCCCTGTATGGATGTTGATTTCATTGGAAAGATCGGAATAATTATATTTTTTTGTGCATATTTTACCAAGAATATCAGCGAGAAGTCCTATATAGGGTATCTGTTCTTGATTAACTGCCGTTGAGTCAAAAATCAAATTTACATATGAAATTCCACTAGTAAATTGAGGATGAAATAATATTTTTATATCCTTCTCAACCTTTTCAACAAGTGGCAATTTTTCAATCTTCTTTTTAATGTCATCTAATGAAAGTAATGGAATAGTAGTCAAAGCTTCCATAGAATCCGGAGTATTTTGCATTTCTTTAAGTTTTTTTGTTTGCTTAATTAATCTATTTAATTCTTTATCTGTTAAATTTGATTTGTAAATCTTAAGATGTTTTTTAATTCTATCGGATTCATTAGTCGAAATTGCCTTATCAGGTTTTAAGGTAACAAGAGAGCAATGGGTATTTTTTAGAATATATTTTTCTATTAAATTTTCAAAATAGTTTGTTTCTAAAGATTTCTTTATTTTCTTTAAAGTGTTATCATATTCAATACTGATTGCAGGATCTTTATCATATAACCAGCTATTAAGGCTTAAAATACTATAAACAATCCCTTTCGGGAGTCCTTCAAAGTCAGCTTCTCTTAATTTGAATTCTGTGATGTTAATCGATGCTTGAATTAGTTTTTTATCTATTCCTTTATCAATCAAATGATTTAATGTTTCGGTAATAATATTTTTAAAATCCTCTTTGTGATGTTCATTGGAATTCATTAATATTATACTTAAAGTTGGTTGCAATAGTGAATTGTTAAAATTATATATTACATCTTTACATATTCCACTTTTAAGGAGAGCTTTCCTTAACGGAGCTGCAGGTGTTCCGAGTAAAATATGTGTAAGAATATCAAATGCCATACACAATTCTCTATTCGATACATTATCTATAACATAATTCAAACTGAGAAATGTTTTATTCTTGTCTGATTCGTCAGATGATATAGGGTAAGGTCTTACAATTTCTACCATTTTATTATACGATTTCTGTAAAGGAATATTTGAATTTATTGTTTCTTTGCTGAAATTGTTGAGATATTCTTTATCTATAAAATCCAAATGCTCAATAATATCGAGATCCCCGTAGAGATATATATAACTATTGGAAGGGTGATAATATGTTTTGTGAAAATCAATGAATTCTTCGTAGGATAATTTTGGAATTTCATCAGGATCTCCACCTGATATATAACCATAAGGCGTATCTTTGAAAAGGGATTGCTGACTAATTCTTCTAATGATTGTTTCTGGAGATGAAAATGCCCCTTTCATTTCATTGTAAACTACACCCTTATAAAAAATATCGCTATTCCTATTGTCCAATTCATAATGCCAACCTTCCTGCATAAATATTTCAGGGGTTTTATAGATATTAGGGAAAAATACGGCATCAAGATAAACATTCATTAGGTTCAAAAAATCCTTATTATTTCTACTTGCTACAGGATACATTGTCTTGTCCGGAAATGTCATAGCATTTAAAAATGTATTAAGAGAGCCTTTAATCAATTCAACAAATGGCTCCTTTGTCGGAAATTTTACCGAGCCACAAAGGACGGAATGTTCGAGTATATGAGGGATTCCTTTGTTATCCTTTGGAGGAGTTTTAAAAGTAATGGAAAATACTTTATTATCATCTTTATTCTGTAAATATAATAATTTAGCACCGCTCTTAATATGAGCAAATGTCCATGCCGTTGATTTGATTTCGTCGATTTTTTTCTTTTCTATTAATTTAAAACCGTTGTATATCTGATTCAGAACTAATTTCATGAGTACCTCCTCTTATATCAAAAAATCATTCTAAACTATAACTAAATTATTTTCAAGTGGAAGAAACATAATAGGTGCTAACGAGAGCGTAAATCGAATATTCGGGAAATCGTAGGGGCAGACCCCTGTGTCTGCCCTCTGTAATACATATCCTCTATTCTTTGTCATTCTACCTTTCCTTGTCATTCTGAGCCCTGTGCTGAACTTGAT
>Ga0209121_10000544_pt1 | contig 39924 bp, 34 predicted proteins | sample Cruoilmetagenom3_FD_187292 | JGI IMG/M metagenome (GOLD analysis project Ga0209121, IMG submission 187292) | Oil polluted marine microbial communities from Coal Oil Point, Santa Barbara, California, USA - Sample 3 (SPAdes) (version 2) | ecosystem: Environmental > Aquatic > Marine > Oil seeps ... | reverse complement strand
CCTTAAAACAGAAGTTATAGATCCCTGTGGGATGGAGAGTAAAATTAGTGAAAATTAATCAGTAATTTGATGAAAAATCTTCTTATCCGATTATTTGGGATGACAGATTAAATAATTAATAGCCGCAATTAATAATCTAACCCCCAACCTAACCTGAGTTTATGATGAAAAGTGTGTTAAAGAATGTTAAATATTGCCTTTGTTGTCATTAACAGTCCTTATTACTGATACTTGCGAACACATTTTTCCTCATATAGTCTTCTCACCTCTAAAGGTTAAAAATTGCATAAAAAATTCCCCCGCAATTTCATCCCTTATGGTGATAGACATAAATATTTATGTTTGTAAAATAGAGAAAAACTTATTGTGAGAATAAACAATGAAATTTTCAGTCTTATATTGTTTGACAAAGCTATTCTTTTTTGATAACTACATGATAAAAATAAAGATAATTAATTGGATATCACATTAATGAAAGAAATTACTGTTTATCCAGGATCATTTGATCCAATAACAAATGGACATGTTGATATCATCCAAAGGGGATTGAAAATTTTCGATCGTATGATAATAGCTGTTCTGGAAAATCCCAAAAAAGAGCCTCTTTTTTCGACTAAAGAAAGAGTAGATATGATAAAAGATATTTTTAAGGATCAAAAAGATGTTGAAGTAAAAGCATTTCGTGGGCTACTTGTTGATTTTGCTAAAAAAAATAAGGCAAAAACAGTCATACGTGGTCTTAGAGCTATATCTGATTTTGAGTACGAATTTCAAATGGCCTTAATGAACAGGAATCTTAACCCTGAAATAGAAACATTTTTTATGATGCCTAACCTGAGCTATTCTTTCTTGAGCTCAAATTTAGTAAAAGAAATTTGCATGCTGGGAGGTTGCCTAAAAAACCTGGTTCCTCCAGAGGTGGAAATAAAATTAAAGAAAAAATATAAAGATAAACAAATATGACTTTAACACAAAAGGGAAAAAATGTTTGGAATTAGTCAAGAGAAAGAAGTTGTAGGCTTAGATATTGGTTCCTATTCTATTAAAGCAGTTGAACTTAAATCAAAGAGAAAAGGAAAAGAAAAAACCTACGAAGTCAAAAAAATTGGCTATGAACTACTTCCCAAAGATGCAATAGTCGAAGGAACTATCATCGATTCATCCGCTGTCGCTGAAACGATCAATATACTTTTCAAGGAAAATAAAATATCTAATAAAAATGTCGCTATTTCCATCTCAGGAAATTCTGTCATTATAAAAAAGATATCGCTTCCTCCCATGGAAACAGAAGAATTATCCGAATCGATTATATGGGAAGCAAAGCATAATATTCCATATCCGTATGAAGAAACAAACATAGATTATGCTATTCTTAAACCTTCTGAATACACGGAAGAGAAAAACCTTGATATTCTTCTTGTTGCTGCTAAGAAAGATAAAATAACTAATTACAGTAATGTTGTATCTCAATTACGGAAAAAGCTGGTCACTATAGATATTGATGTTTTTGCTCTTCAAAACGCCATAGAAATAAATTACCCTGAGATTTCTAAAACCAAAACATATACCATCATCAATCTTGGCGCAAACATAATCAACATAATTATTATTGAAAAAGGAATTCCACAACTATTCAGAGATTTATCTATTGGAGGTTCCTTTTTTGCGGAAAATTTAAGCAAGGAACTAAAAATAAGCATTGAGGATGCTGAAAAAGCTCTCAAAGGGCTCCCAGTCAAGGATCTTCAACCTGAACATTTCCAAAGTGTTCTGAGTGTTAATATACAAAACCTCTTAGAAGAAATTGGAAAAACCTTTTCATTTTACGAAGCCGGAGAAAAAAACAAAAGGAAAATCGATTTAGTTTTCCTATGTGGAGGACTTTCAAAATTGAAAGATCTTGTTTCCGCTTTCGAACAAACATTTGGTATGAAGACTGAAATTGTTAATCCCTTTCGAAGGATTCCATTTAATGAAAGAAACTTTGATCCGATTTATTTTGACGAAATGGCTGCTCTCTTCGGAGTAGCTATAGGACTTGCAACAAGATAAAGGGAAAAGTAAACCATGATTAGGATTAATTTATTACAGCCAGAAAAAAAAGAAATTAGAGAGGGAGCAATTACTCCTCCTACGGAGTTGAAAGAAAAGAAGCGAATTCCAATGTATAGCATAATCATTCTTATTGCTATCATAGTGATTGGTGGTTTATACTTCAACCAAAAAAAAACATTCAACAGAGAACAGGAGCTTCTTAAAAATGCTCAAGAAGAAAGAAATAAACTCAAAGATGTCCTGGTTAAACTGGAACAACTGGAAAACCAAAAGAATCTTTATGAGCAAAAAATAAACCTGATAACTCAATTAAAATCTCGCCAAGAAATTGCTGTAAGGATAATGGATGAACTCAGCAAGCATATTCCAGACTGGGTATGGCTAACGGAAGTCTCGTACAAGAATCAGTTAATCAATATTAAGGGAAAGGCTCTGTCTAATAATTTAATAGCCGATTACATATTCAACTTAGAAGAAAAAAGTCCCTATTTCCACAGTGTCAATCTAATCGGATCAACACAAAAAAGCACAAAAAAAAATCGCTACCATGAATTCTCGTTGACAGCAGGATACACTTCTTCGGTTACAAGTACACCATATAAAAATGAGTCAAAAGGGGTGAAAAAATGAAAGATTGGCCTTGGTATGGTTATTTCTTGCTTGCCCTTATTATCTTTGGTTTTTTCTACCTTCTTTATTTTAAACCTAAAAATCAAGAGCTTCAGACTCTCAGAGATGAAAGGATAAATGTTGAAAGGGAAGTTATTAAGCTTCGTGCAAAACAAAAAGAGATTGATAAAATAGAAGCCGAACTTAAAAGCTTGAGCATCACGTTGAAAGATCTGAAAACCATAATCCCCGAGGAAGAAGAAATTAGTAACATTTTAAGAAAAATTCAACAACTTGCTGTTGATTCAAGAATAAATATCACAAGGTTTACCCCAAAAGGCTTAATAAATAAAGAATTCTACTCTGAAAAACCAATTTCTGTTGAAACAACAGGTAATTATCATAATTTAGCAAGGTTTTTTGATCGTTTAAGTAACTTTTCTCGTCTTTTCAATATAGAGAATTTCTCGATAAAAGCCGTCCGTGATCAAACTGATGCAAGTACCATCTCTTCAAAATGGACAGCTAAGACTTATATATTTCACGAAATTTCATCCACACCACAGGAAAGAACTAAAAAAACCGGGAAGTAAAAATGAAAAAAACAATAATTCTTTTAATTTTATCAAGCTTGCTTTGGTTGAATTCTCTATCTTTCTCAACCCAGGAAGAAAATAAGAACCAGCCCAATGAAAAGCCTTCAAATATATTAAAGAAGAATTCCATCAGTTATAATCCTGCGGGGAGAAGGGACCCTTTCAGAGATTTACTTGCTGGAAAAGAGCTTAAAGAAGGATCCTTAGCTGAAGGGGTAAACCAAATGTCTCTCGATGATGTTATCTTGATAGGAATTGTCAAGGCTAAAGGTAGATTGACTGCAATCATCAACGGGCCAAAAGGATTTCCCTTCTACCTCCATACTGGGGAAAAATTTGCTGATGGTTTCGTTCTTTCAATCAAAGATTCTGAAGTCATTTTTCGCAAGACAAAAGAAAGAGGTATACCGTTATATAAACCAAAGGATATCATAAAAGAAATTAATCCTGAGGAGCGATAACATGAAAATAAAAAAATATTTACAGGTACTTTTTATTTTATGCATCCTTCAGACTACAAGTGCATTTGCAAACACAAATGAAATCTCGATAAATATAAATAATATATCTGTCCAAGATGTTGGAATAAATACAAGAGTTATTCTGAAATCAAATTCTCCCCTACCTCTTGCTAAATCACATTATTCTAAGGATGAACCTTCCACGATCATCGTAGAACTTAAAAAAGCAAAAATGAACTGTGAACTTAAATCTAACCTTGAAACCTCCCTGATTGAAAAAATCAAAGTTGATAAAAGCGAACCAGAAAACATCCGTTTTTTCATCAATCTAAAAGAAAAAGTTCCCTATAGAATATATTCCAAAAAAAATGATATGGTCGTTGAACTAAATAAAATCAATCATGCCTCAAAAGCCTCTATTCTTGATGCTGAAATAAGACAAAATCTCACAAATAGACGGAAACATGATATTTATTTTAGAGGTATAGATATTTCAGAAAGAAATGACAGGATCGATATAACTGCAAAACTGAGTGATGAAGTCATTTCAAATGTATTTGCTCTTAATGACCCACTCCGCCTCGTCATTGACCTTTTTGATACTTTATACTCACGTCCAAATTATATCCGTTCAATAAATAAACTTGGAATCAAAAAAATCAGAGCAGCACAATTCAAAATCTCTAATCCTTATACAATTACTAGAATCGTTTTTGACTTAGATGAACCAAAATTTTACACGCTTAATTCTAAAAAAGACGAACTGTGCATTTCTTTTTATAAGAACAGTGCATCTTATCCTCTTCCAAAAAATATTCAGCGAGAGCCAGGAAAACCGATCCAGGAAAAAACCAAAGCTGAACCATTACGAGAGGCTGCTTTAAAAAACCCTTCCATTTCTGCTAAAAAACAAAACCTTGATAGCTCTATTGAAGAAAAGGTCAGTAGTAGCAAAACATCCTTAGAGAAAAGAATAGAACCGCAAAAACCTATTCGTAGTAACTCAAATACTTCTATCCGACCTGGAATCCAGGAAAATCAATTCCAGCCAAAAACTATTGCAAGAACTGAAAAAAAATATACAGGAGAACTACTCAGCTTAAAGTTCAAGGATGCCGATTTGAGGGATATTATTTTATATTTAGGGGAATTTGCACACTTAAACGTTGTATTTGACCCAGAAGTAAGAGGAGTAGTTACTTGCAATCTCGTGGAGGTCCCTTGGGATCAAGCCCTTGATATCATCCTAAGAAACAATAAAATAGGAAAAACCATAGAAGGAAACATTCTTCGTATAGCCCCTATCAGAACTCTCACTCAAGAAGACGAAGAACAGAGGAAATTAGCAGAAAGCAAGGAATTAGCAGGCCCTCTTGTTGTAAAAACATTCACGCTCTCATACTCAAGGGCTCGAGATATTCAGGGACTTCTAAAATCAAAAATCTCCGAAAGAGGAGAAATTGTAGTCGATGAAAGAACTAATACTCTTATTATCACTGAAGTTAAAGACAAGATGGAGATACTGGAAAAGCTTATTTCTGTGTTTGATACAGCCACTCCTCAAGTTTCAATCGAAGCAAGAATTGTTGAAGCCACTTCAACTTTCATAAGAAATCTTGGTATTCAATGGGGATGGCGAGGTGTTGCTGATCCTTTTTATGGAAATCAAACGTCTCTAAAATTTCCAAATAAAATACTGGCTGATGGATCGCTCATTCCTCAAGGAATTGTGACTAAAGGAATTGGGGGATCTCTGGGCGGTTATGCTGTAAACCTTCCTGCTCCTGCATTTACCACTGCTGTAGGATTTTCATTTGCCAACGTTCTTGATACCTTCAGCCTGGATGTTGCTCTTTCAGCTTTAGAAACTTCCGGACAGGGACGAATTATTTCCTGTCCTAAAATAAGCACACAAAACAACCAGGAAGCAGAAATCATCCAGGGAAGGCAAATCCCTGTCCAAACAGTAGCAAACTTCACAGTAACAACAAGATACGTTAATGCTGCTTTAGAGCTAAGGGCCACTCCTCAAATAACTGCAGAAGGTACAATAATTATGTTCATTGAAATAAGGAATAATGCTGCAGATTTCGCTAATCTCGTTAATGGTATTCCACCAATAACAACTCAGAGCGCAAAAACCACAGTGATGATTCCTGATGGAGGAACAACAGTTATAGGTGGAATATATAGAACAGAAGATTCAATAACTCGAGAAAGAGTTCCATTCCTCCATAAAATACCTATTTTGGGATACCTTTTCCGCTCTTTCGCTCGGACAAAACAAAATCGGGAATTACTTATTTTTATTACTCCCAGAATAATTAAATAATAGGGTGTGAAAATGGTAAAAGAAACTTTAAAAATAACGATTATCTTAACAATTGTTTTTTCCTTCTTAGCTTGCAACCCGATTGAAAATGATACAAAATCCAGCAGCATGCTTATCGTAGAGAAAATAACAGGAACTGATCTTGAAAACAACGAAGCTAATTTCCTTCAATCCGATGTTCTCATAGAAGACCCTGATACTGGAGCAGGAAGTATAAGAGCCGATTCAGCAATAGCAACCTTAAAGGCAGAACTTCTGGACCCGGAGCCTTTATTAGGGTCCTCAGTTTACAACAATATTATGGTCACCCACTATGTTGTATCTTATACCCGTTCCGATGGAAAAAATACTGAAGGAGTACATGTTCCTCATTCGTTTGATGGCAACCTTTCTGCTTTGGTAGAAATCGGTTCCAGTGTGGACATCTCCTTCATCATAGTAAAAGCAGTCGCCAAAGCAGAACCACCCCTGGTCAATTTGACAGGAGTCCACGGTGAGGGAGTGCTTACAGTCACTTCCAAAATCGATTTTTATGGCCACGATCTCTCAAACCGCAACGTGAAGGCTACAGGTTATCTGACCATTGAATTTTCTAATTATGTCAATGAGTGAGGGTTAGGAAAATGAAATCGAAAATTAATTTTATATTTATCTTACTAACGGTTTTCACTTTAATCTTTTTTCCATCATGCAAAAGGAATGCTATAGAACAGCCTTCGCCTTTAGGCCCTTCAACTTTTTCTGTGGTGCTGAATCTATCTGCAAATCCTAATGCCCTGAGAGCTAAAGATGGAACCTCACGGGAAGTTTCAGTAATAAAGGCTACTTTAAAAAGATTTGATGGAACACCTTTAGCTGGTAAGACTATTATTTTTGAAGTAACAGACGGGACAGGAAGTAAAATTCATCTTGGTTATTTTGAAAATGAAGAGCTCGTACAGAATGATGATACAAATATAAATGGAGTTGCTTCAGTCCGTTACCAAGGTCCTATTCTAGAAGAGATGTTAGGCAAGTACGGAAATATGAATGTCTACATTCATGCAACAGTAGCATGGAAAGATTATGAATTTATTTCTAACCAAGTTCCTATTTATATTATAAGAGATTTCCTCTGAACAAAACTTTGCATTATTATCCCGTATGGTATTTAATAATATACAATAATTGACTTTTTCAATCTTATATCCTTAAGCGAATTTCTCAAAACATTATCCAGATGTTTTTTTCTTTTTGATTTTAGAATTATTTGAATTCTACTTTTTTTTCTCAATTTAGAAATTGGCGCTAAAGTAGGTCCCAATACTTCGATATTTCTTGAGTGTGTCCTTATCAAGGAAGAAAATTTTCTTGATTCTCTGGCAAGGTATCTCAATTTATCCCCTTGAAATAGAACTTCAACCATATGAGAAAAAGGTGGATAATTCATAATCTTTCGATATTTGATTTCTTCATTAAAAAAGTAATTATAATTTCCTGAACCAGCGTGACCAATGCTATGATGATCCGGAAGAGCTGTCTGGATAAACAGCTCTGCATTGTTTTCAGAAGAAACAAATTGACTCATTTGGTTTAATCCTTGCAAAGTTTTTTCGCTTGCTCTGTATTCAGAAAAACCGAGTATCGTTTCTGGATGAAGGATTGCTACGAATGATGTATCTGGTAATTCATGCTGGTGAACTAATAGTTGAGTACCAACGAGAATGTCAATTTTCCCCTTTCTAAATTGAAAAAGGACTCTTTCTTTTTCTTCCTTACCTTTTGTCACATCCTTATCAAAACATACAACTTTATAATCTGGAAAAAATCTTTTTAACTCTTCTTCTACAGCTTCTATGCCAATGCCTATATTTGTAATAATCCTTCCTCCACATCGAGGGCAATACTCTATCTTAGGTATATTATAATTGCAGTAATGGCATATTAATTTTTTCTCTCTTTTATGGTAAGTCAAGGCTATGTCACAATTCTTACACCTCGGTATAAAGCTGCAATTTGAACACATTAAATAAGAGGCATAGCCACGGCGGTTGAAAAAAATCAAAACAGGTTCTTTATTCTTCACCCTGACTTCTATCTTATTTCTTAATTTTGCAGAAATAATCCCATTTTTCAATCTGTGTTCCAAGATTTGCACATTTCTTTTTTCAAGCTGAGTTTCCAAAGACAACAAATATCCCCCCTTTTTAGCGTTATAAAAAGACTCAACTGAAGGAATCGCTGACCCATAAATAACAATGGAATTCTCCTGTTGTGCTCTCAGCCATGCTCCCTTCCTTGCATCATATGAAGGGCTTTCCTTCTGGTAATAGGATTCGTCCTGCTCTTCATCAACTATGATCAATCCTATATTCTCAATTGGCGAGAGAAGAGCTGAGCGAGGACCTACAACCACATCAACCTTTTTTTCTTTTATCCTGCGCCATTCCCTTTCCCTATTTCTTTCTGTAAGTCTGCTATGTAGAAGAGATGCTTTTTGACTTAGCCTTTCTTCTAATTTTTTATAAAATGCTTTTGTGAGATAAATCTCCGGGACGAGAATCAGAATTCTCTTTCCTAACTCAAGTGACTTCCTTATCAAATAAAAATAGACTGCCTCTCTTTTATCTGTAGGCCCATACAGCAAAAAAGGAAAGAATATTTTCTCCTCCATTTTCATTCCGACAAAGTTAGCCGTCTTGTATGAATCATCATCAAGAGAAAAATCAATTTCGAGCTGTTTCTTAACCTTTTCAGAAATCTTCTCCTTCCTTCGGACAATTTTTTTTACATCATTCTGAACAACAATTAATCCTTTCTTTTCTAACCGCAAGATTAAAATAGGAAAATTTTGTGAATCAAATTTTCTTTTTAAAAAACCAACAGAATAGGACCTTTTCTGAAGAAAAGTTAAAATTCTCCTCTCTTCTAAATTCAATGCTGGGTTGTTGATAAAATCCCTGCCTTTATCTGAGAGAATAATTTTCTTTTTGCCGTTAATAACAAAAGAAGAAGGAAGCGATGCTTTAAGAAGTTCCCCCCAGGATGAATAATAATATTTACTTAATTTTTCAGTGAAGCAAAGAAACGATTGAGTGAAAGCTGGTTCCTCATCCAATACTTTAATAATCTTTTTTAATTCAATATTCCTTGATAATCTTTTCCTAAGCCCTACTACAAATCCTGTCAACTGTCTCTTATGAAAAGGAACAAGAGCTCTTGACCCGGCTTTAATTTTTTCTTTGTATTCCTGTGGAACGATATATAAAAAACTCTGATCAATTGGAAGAGGAAGAACAATTTCGGCGTAAAGGGTCATTCTTTATCCAGGAAGGCCATAACTTTTTTCATGTCCTCCCAGACCATTCTTTTAAGCATTTTGTTAGCTTCGTTCCTGACAAGATAGGATGGATGAAATGTTGGCATAATTTTTATGCCATTAAAGTCATAAATATTACCTCGCAAGTCGCTTATCTTTATTTTATCGGGAATAAAAAAGTGAGCAGGAACACTTCCTAAGGCAACGATTATTCTGGGCTTCATTATTTCTATCTGTTCAAATAAATATTCCTTGCATCTTTCTATCTCTTTACCTAAAGGATTTCGATTCCCAGGAGGTCTACATTTTACAATATTGGTTATATAAACATCTTTTCTTTTTAAGTTCATTGCATTAATGATTTTTGTCAGGAGCTGTCCTGCTTTCCCTACAAAAGGTTTTCCCTGGATATCTTCATCTGCTCCTGGTGCTTCTCCTACAAACATAAGATCCGCTTTCAAATTACCCTCTCCAGGAACAGCCTTTCTCCTTGTGAGTGCCAGGGAGCATTTTTGACAGTGAATAATTCTTTCATGAAGCGATAGATAACGAGATTCAAGGGATAATACGGATTCTTGTTTTAAAACTGATTTTTTAGGTTTTTGTTGCTTAAAAAAATCTTTGAAAATAAAATCAACTCCGATTTGAGAAAAATATTTTAGATGTTCCTCAAGCTCTGTGAGAAGCTTTTCATATGTTTTTTCCAACTAGGCCCTCTATTTTATCAAGGATTATCTGGCTAATTTCACATTTACTCTTTTTTCCTGTTCGAATAATCTTATTATCGGGAAAGATAATGCTGACCTTGTTGTAATCTGATTCAAATCCCGTCTCTTTCTCTGATACATCATTTACTACGATTAAATCAAGATTTTTCTCTATCATTTTTTTTACTGCATTTTCTTTTAGATTTTCTGTCTCAGCTGCAAATCCTACCAAAATCCTTTTCCCCTTCTTTTCTCCTAATTTCTTGAGAATATCTGGATTGCGAACGAGTTCGATTTTCCCAAGGTCTTCACTTTTCTTTATTTTCTTAGACGCCTCTTGACTAAACCTAAAATCAGATACAGCAGCAGTCATAATTATGATATCTGTTCTATCTAAGTGTTTAAAAACTTCTATTTCCATCTCTTTTGCAGTTTGAACTCTCCTTAATTTAACACCTTGAGGGGGAATAAGAGAAGCAGGGCCAGAGATAAGTATGACTTCTGCCCCTCTTCTCAGGACTTCTTCTGAAAGCTCATACCCCATCTTTCCTGATGATCTGTTAGTCAAAAAACGGACTGGATCCATAAACTCACGGGTTGGGCCAGCGGTTACCATTACAGTTCTGCCTTTTAAGCTCTGGGAATTTCGCATCATTATTAATCCCTCTTTAACTATCTTATCAGGAGCTGCCAACCTTCCTATCCCTTCATCCTTACAAGCAAGATATCCTTTTTCAGGCCCAATAAATTTTATTCTCTGTTCTTCAAGCCTATGGATATTCTCTTGTGTCTTCCTATGCAGGTACATCGACTCATTCATGGCTGGGGCTATAAGGATTGGGCCTTTAAAAGCCATGAAAAAAGTCGATAAAAAATCGTCTGCAATCCCGTTAGCAAACTTTCCAATTATATTTGCTGTAGCTGGAGCAACAATAAGAAGAGATGCCTTTCTTGCCACTTCTATATGAGTGATTTTCTCTGAATATTCATTGCTGAACAGGTCAATAAGAGGGTCACGGCCGGTAAGAGCACTAAAAAGTAAAGGAGAAATGAGATGGCTTGCGTTTTTTGTCATGATAACCTGAACTTTCACTTCCTTTTTCTGAAAGCTTCGGATAATTTCGCAGGATTTATAAATACTTATTGAAGAGCATATTCCTAAAACTACTTCTTCCATTTTAAATCTCTTATTCTTCCTCAATAAAACTTCTGAGGATGGAAAGAATTTCTTTTTGCCGAATATCGAGTCGGCATCTCACGCTTAAAATAATAGAACTGAGTTCCTTCACGGCCTGATTCAGCTTATCATTTATAATAATGTAATCAAACTGAGAATAATATCTTATCTCCTTTTTCGCTATCTCAAGCCTTTCTTCAATCGTTTGAGGTTCTAAATCTCCTCTTTTTATCAATCTTTCTTCTAATTCCACAAATTCTGGAGGCAAAATGAACACAAAAATGGCCTTTTTTAATCTTCCCTTAACCTGCTGTGCTCCCTGAACATCGATGTCCAAAATCAGATCATTCCTGAATCCTTTTTTCTCCAGCTCTTTCTTTGAAGTGCCGTAATAATTCCCATAAACAATCGCTGATTCGACAAAATTCTCCTCTTTTATCATCTGTTCAAATTCTTCTTTCGAAACAAAATAATAATCTCTTCCCTCTTCCTCCAATAATCGTTTTTGTCGGGTTGTATGAGAAACAGAGAAATTAATATCCTTTACCTCTTTAAGGACACCTCGAACAATTGTTGATTTGCCGCATCCAGAAGGACCCGTAACAATAAAAAACATGATTTTTCCTTTCTCCTAAATTTAAAACCTATTCTATATTTTGGCTCTGTTGGCGTATGCTTTCTACTTCTCCTTTGATAACCAAACTTTCTTTTATTATCTCAATATTCTGAGCTTTAGAATTCAACGTATTAGCCTCACGATAAATCTCCTGAGCAAAAAAATCAATTTTCTTTCCCACAGGCTTTTCCTCTTTTTGACCAAGCAGACACTGGAGAGATAAAAGATGAGATTTTAATCTTTCTATCTCTTCTGATAAATCATATTTTTGTGCAAGATAAGCTACCTCTTCCTCTAATTTTCTTCCTGAAAGCGGACCCTCATATTCTAATATTTTCAGGCGCTCCTTCAATTTTTTCTGAATGAGTAGGGGGTGTTTTTTACTCAATTTTAAGATATGACCAACCGCTCTTTCGATAATCTGGACATGTTTTTGAATCTCTTTTTTTAATTCACAACCCTCTCTAATTTTCATCCTCATGAGTTCATCTAAGGTCTTCTCAAAACTCTTTTCGAGAAAAATAACTTCTTCTTCTGTAAAATCCTTCCTTTTCAATTCGATAACAGGGTACATATTCAGCAAACTCCCAACGGAAAAAGATACATTCTTTAGCATCTTAGAAGAAGCTCTCTCTAAGGAAGATAAAATTTCCGAAAGCACAGCCTCATTAACTCGAAGCTCCCATCCTTCTGAATCACAATAATCAAATCTGATAAACACCTCAACCTTACCTCTATGAAGTCTTTTCTGAGAAATTACCCTCAGCTTGTTCTCTATTTCGCCGATTTGATTCCCATGATAACTCCAATCGAAAAACCGATGATTCAAACTTTTGATGCTTATTCTTACCGAAAAATTCTCTGAATCAAACTTCTTTTCGGTAAAGCCCGTCATACTTCGTATCAAAAAATTACCTCCTCTTGTTCAGGAAATTGTAAGTCATAAAGCTTTTTATAAATACCATTTTTCTCACAAAGTTCTTCATGCGTCCCCTTTTCCACAATTCTACCCTTATCAACTACAAATATTTTATCTGCATTTCTTATTGTGGATAAGCGATGAGCAATGACAAACGTTGTCCTGTCTTTCATAACATTATTTAAAGCCGTCTGGATTAGTCTCTCTGACTCAGAATCTAAAGAGGAAGTCGCTTCATCAAGAATAAGAATCGGAGGGTCCTTAAGAAGAGCTCTGGCAATGGACAATCTCTGTCTTTGTCCTGCTGAAAGCAAGGCACCGCTTTCTCCTATTTGAGTCTCATAACCATCAGGAAATCCCATGATAAAATCATGAGCTTTAGCAGCCTTAGCAACTTCAATTATCTTTTCAGAAGACACCTTTTCTAAGCCATAAGCTATGTTATTGCGCACATTATCGTTGAAAAGAATAAGCTCTTGAGTCACAAGCCCGATTTGGAAACGGAGCGAAGAAAGAGTCACCTCCTGGATATCAATACCATCAATAAAAATCTTTCCAGATGAAAGATCATAAAACCGAGAAAGAAGATTAATAATTGTAGTTTTACCTGCTCCACTCAAGCCAACAAGGGCGATTTTCTGCCTGGGATGGGCTGTAAAGCTAACGTTGAAAAGAACAGACCTTGATTCATTATAGCTAAAGGAAACATTTTCAAATCTAACCTTCCCTTTTACAGGAGGAAGAGGATAAGCGTTCGGGCATTCTACTATTTCTGGTTTAGAATCAATAACCTCTTTAACTCTATTATAACTTGCCACTCCCTGTTGAATCACATTATTAGCACGACTCAGCCTTTTTATAGGTGTGTACGAATAAAAAATAGCAGCTACAAAGGCTCCAAAATCTCCAGGACTTATGTATCCCTGGGTAATTCTCGTTGTACCTACAAAAAGAATAAAGGCACCAACAACACCTCCTAAAAATTCCATAAAAGGAGACGATAGACTTCCTATCCAAGCGAGATTCATGCTGCTCTTAAAATATTCTTTTGTGCTTTTTAAAAACTTCCTCAACTCAAATTTTTCCATAGTGAATGCCTTAACAATTTTGTTTCCGGTAATTGTTTCATGAAGAATAGTATAAATAGAAGCCATGTTTTTCTGATTTAGCTTTCCCTTCTTTTTGAGCTCTCGGCTAAAAAGTACCAGAGGCATTACAGCTAAAGGAACTACAATAAAGGAAGCCAGAGCCAGACGCCAATCTGTGATAAATATAAAAATGAGAAGTGCCATTAGAACAAAAATTTCCTGAACAAAATCTCCCATACTCCCTGAAACAGCTTCCCTAACTTTTTCCACATCACTCGTTAGACGGGACATGAGTTCTCCAGTAGAAGAGTGGTCAAAATAACGGGTTGACTGGTAAACAAGGTGTTCATAAAGATTATCTCTCAATCTTTTGACACTTTTGTGACCAATAGACTTCATGAAAAGAGAAGAAAGAAAAGTGAATAAGCCTTTTCCGAAAATAACGATAACCAAAAGCAAAGGAATAAACCACATAAGTTGATCTTCCGCAACATTAAAATTATCAAATATAAAATTCATCAAACCTGTATTTTGGAGAGTTTTTTCTGTGGATTGAAGCAGCATATAATCTATGACAGGTTGAACTAAATTAACAAAAACATAAGTAAAAAATGCAACAAATATAGTAAATATAAAAAATAGAACAAGTCTTTTCTTTTCCAGAAGAGTAAGTTTTAAAAGCTGGAATATTTCTTTCATCTTCTAAACGCAAGAAAAAGAGGTGGCTCTCAAAACATCGAGACTCTGATTTATCAGCTCATCTATCCCTGATTGTCCATATTGGGATACAGGCTGAAGAACGAAACAGGTTGCTTTTACGATGTGAAAACTCTTCATGATTACATTGAAAACATGGAAAAGAATAATAGTTACAGGATGAGGGTTAGCAATAAGAAAAGGCTTTTCCTTTATGATAATCTCAATATTCACTCCTGAAACCACTAAAGCCATACTTTTATCGTCACTGAATATTTCTGTCAGATCAATTGTCCGTATTTTTTGCTGGCTGACGAAACTTCCGTATTTTTTGCTCACTTCTTTATCAGCAGCCAAAAAAACAACATCTATTCCGATCAGAGCCACCCTAATCTTTTTCATCTCTCTTATATTTTTTTTGAAGGAACTATTAAAGTGACTTTTTATATTCTGTCATCATACGATACATTTTATCCTTAAGGTGAAGCTTCTTCTTCTTCATTTCTTTTTCTTCAAGTCTTTCTTTCTCAGTTAAAAAAGCCTTCGCCCTGAATTCCTCAAGCTTCTTTTCATATTTCTGGTGTTCCTCAAAAGCCTTCCTAAATTCATCATTTTCTTTCAACAAACGTTCTTTTAATTCTTTTTCTCCCATTCGGCTATTCCTCCGTTTAAAAAGAATATCATAACACCCTGTCTATTTCAATTTTATGTTTTTACTTTCCTAAGATTCTGATATAATTTAGTTGTGGAGAAAATAACTAGAAAAATCACTTTTAAGGATGCTGAAAGATTAGATATCGAATATTTGAAATCCTGCACACCTGAGGAAAAACTCGATATAGTTCAATATTTAAGGGAATTGTATTACGACTTTAAAAATGAGAACCGAAAAAGATTTCAAAGAATTTATCGCATTGTTAAACGAACATAAGGTTCGTTATCTCATCCAAATTTCATCTCAAAATCTGATTTGATAAAAAACAAGAAAGCAACCGGCCGTGCTCAAGATATCGCAGACATAGAAAAACTTAAGAAAATATAACCCTCAGATAGAATTTATCCTTTAGGTTTTCTCAATTAATCTGTATTTCTCCAAAGTATCAACCAAATCCGGAATCTCAGGGATAATGGAAGCGATAACAATGGCAATCGCGATCAATGTGAGACTCCTTCAGTCTCACATTGCCTTTTCTCTAAAAATATTTTCCAGTCTTTCCGCAAGAGAAGACCAGGAAAAATTTCGGATTTCTTCGTAACCTCTCCTGGCAATCTTCTCACGAAGTTCTCTACCCTCAATCATTATTTTAATTTGACGGCGTAACAAAAAAGGCAAAGGTAGAGGCACAACCAGGGCAGTATCACGATGAAACGCAAAATCACTTGTTCCACTTTTTGTACACACTACAGGAACCCGACATGCCATTGCTTCTGCACTCGTATTCGACCACCCTGCACGCCTTTCAGCACTCACAAAAACATCCGCTGAAGAATAAAGCGAAGACATCTTATCTTGAGGAAGATTAATAAAAAATTCATGTGGGATATGTGTCTTAATCATAAGGCGTGGATCTCTTCTTTCCTCCCCAACCAAACTGTCAAAAAAAACAAGCTTTATCTGAGGATATTTTTTATAAAGTTCTTCAACTGCCCGAATGACATTCTGAATTCCTTTCCTCTTTTTATAAATTCGGCCATAACAAAGAATTCGAAATTCATCATCATTTCTATCTATTTCTACAGGATAAAAAACATCCGTGTTCACACCTCCAACGGCTCTATCGCAGGTAATCCTGTATTTTTTCTCCATCTTCCTGCATATACCTTCTGAGTTCCCAATAAAAAAATAACTGCTATGAATAACTTTTTTTTCTAATTTATGCCCTTCAAGGAGAAAATAAAAAAACCTGACTCTTGCTTTTACTCTATCAAACGAGCTTAAAATGGAATATTCACTACAAATGCCAACATCAAAACATTCTTTCTCTAAGAACTCAAAAGATTCTGTTTTCCCTTTAAAATCTATCCATTCGGGTTTATTTCCCCGGGGGTGAAAGATTACAAAGTCATGTCCTCTTTTCAAAAATTCATTCCCGATTTCAATATAGCGTCTAACCCCGCCGTAAATCTCTACATGAGGAAGGACCGCTGCAATTCTCATTTTAAACGACCGTAGCATGAGCTTCTTTCTTAGTCAATAGTAAATCAGGCATTCTTTATATTTAGGTTCTCACTTAAGAGGAAATTCATTGAAAACAATTTGTTTTACTGTTCTCGTTCAGATAGGGTGGGGAATTGATAGGTTTTGTAATCGCTGCTCACGATATAACTGAATACAAGTGGACAGCTGAAGTACTGCGAGAAGAGCGGGATAAAGCACAAAAATACCCAAAGTATTACAGAAACTGTCTTGAGTGCTGTGCCTCATGCAATTATTGGCTTGCAGGATCGATATATTACATTTGCTAACGATGCTACAGAAGACATGTTTGGTTGGAAACCTGAGGAGCTAATCGGCCAACCTATTGCTGGGCTGATTCATCCTGATGATAAAGATTTCCTCATGGAAAGAGCAAAGAGAAAGCAGGATGGAGAGAATGAATCAGAAGCCTAAAAAAATATAATTGACTTTGTTTTTAAGGAAAACTATACTCTAAAGACCTTAATTGCTTTTATTTCGAACTATGGCGAGGTAGCTCAGTCGGTAGAGCGAGAGACTGAAAATCTCTGCGTCGGCGGTTCAATTCCGTCCCTCGCCATTCTCCATTAGCTTTCTTACTATTTAATAAATAAAGTAATTTTTATAGATAGAATTATGCCGGAGACACCAATGCTTCTTATGGTGTTCTCGGTGACATTTTAGACATATTTATGAGGGAAAAGAAAAAACATTCTTGAATCAGGTACTTCGATTTAGATTTTTAGAGAATCGATGTAAGCTCTCAGATTCTCCCTGAATTCCGGCCTTTTTAAAGCAAGCTCTATTGTTGCTTCGAGAAATCCCTGCTTATCACCAGCATCATAGCGTTTTCCCTCAAAAAGATATCCATAGACTGACTGCGTCTTAAGTAGATTTCTTATGGCATCTGTAATCTGGATTTCACCTTTATTATCAGGCTCAGTTTTCCTTATAGCATCGAATATTTCATGAGTAAACACATATCTTCCAAGAACCGCAAGATCTGAAAATGCTTTCTCAGGACCAGGTTTTTCTATCAAATCCTCTACCTTAAAAACTCTTTCTGAAATTTGTTTGGACTTGATTATTCCATACCTTTTGGTTCCTTCCTCATCAACGCGACCCACTACAATAACAGGCGCTTTTAACTCATAATAAGCATCAATGAGCTGTTTTATGCAGGGCTTATCACAGTCAAAAATATCGTCTGGCAGAAGGACAGCAAATGCTTCTTTACCTACATAATCTTCAGCCATTAAGATCGCATGTCCGAGTCCAAGAGCCTTCTTTTGGCGGATATAGCAGAAATCAGCAAGCTCTGGTATTTTTTTAACCTCCTCAAGAAAGTCAGACTTTGATTTTTCCTTTAAAAACTGCTCTAATTCAGGTGATCTATCAAAATGAGTCTCTATTGATGACTTTCTTCTGCTCGTTATAACTGCAATTTTCTTGATTCCTGATTTGACAGCTTCTTCCACTCCATATTGAATCAACGGCTTATCAACGACAATCAGCATCTCTTTGGGCTGAGACTTCGTTGCTGGCAGAAATCTAGTCCCAAATCCAGCTGCAGGAATAATTGCCTTCTTAATTTTCATATTCTGTTCTTGATAAATGCATATGCAAATCTGGAGCTTCTATTTATGTAATTTATATAAAAAAAGTATTTTTCAGGAATAAATCCCTTATTCGTATAAAGAAATTCTCTATCAATAGCCTTTGATCAGCCCTTTCTTATAAAAACAAAATTAACAATTTTATCCGTATTATCAGAATTTATAGCTTACAGATATATTCGGGACAGGAATTGCCATATTATGAATGCCTGGCATTGCAGATTCATATTCCGGGTCCATTGCAGCCTTCAATAGATCCACTGTTCTTTCCTTCCCCATTAAGTATTCAAAGCCTAAATCAATCTGAAGATCATCCATTTTATAGCCAAATCCAACTGTTATTACGTTAAAATCGAAGTTAGGGAGGAGAGCATTTAAGGTTCTTTCAGGCCCGGGAGCCGGATCCCGGTAATAGCCTGCTCTGAATGCCATATTCTTAAGAAGATACTCGGCACCAAACCTTATCTGGAAAGCATCTTCCCAATGCAGAGGCATTTTGTTTTTACCGCTTTCTGCCATAAAAAGCTTCCAGAAAGTATCTTTATAGTCTGTTTCAATGACATCCAGTTTTGACCATTGTGTAAACTGAACGTCTGCTGTTACTGTCAGATCTTTCATCGGTTTCACAGCAACTCCTGCTGCTATCCAAAGAGGCCAGGTAATTTCCCTATCCAGGTCTGACTTTGAAGTAAGATCTAAAAAACTCAAATTTGGAAGTTTAGCATCGCCTTCAAATTTTATCTTACTTGGGGTTCTTACAGTTACTCCCAAACTAAACATCTCATTTGGCTTAACCAGAACACCGAAGGTGGCTCCGATCCCCCAGCCATTCATACTCTCCTCATACTGACCAAGGTCTACTTCTGTAAAATAAGGAGGGACATTTATGGGGAAAACCGCCGATTCAGCATACATTTTAAGATCGAACATACCATAATTCATATTGAGTGTTGCACCAATTGAAATCTGGTCATTGATTTTATAGGCAATTGCAGGAGAAATAGTAATAACGCCAACCTTGCTCATCCATTTAATTGAAGGATTGTTGTTGGTTATCAATGCAAAATCCGCACCATCCCATTCGACTCCAAGGCCAGATGGTGCGTAAATACCAATCCCTGCAACAAGATTCTCAGTCAATGGATGATAATATGCTCCCATTCCAGTAAGATAGTGCTTGGTCTTAGATTCCGCATCAACAAGAGTAAAAGAGCCCTTGGAAGGAATAACTGTATCCAATTTGTATGATCCACGAGGAATCAAATCAGATCCATAAAAACCAAAATAGCTCTTGTCAAACTGAGCTATTCCCGCGGGATTCCAAAATATAGCACTGAAATCGTCAGCGAGCCCTACAAAGGCTCCTCCCATGGAAAGCGCCCTTGTTCCAAGGCTGTTAAGGTTTAAACCATTAGCAAGACTCATAGAGCTAATAAATAGCAGAGAAACAAAAACACATAAAAATAATTTGCCTTTCTTCATTCTTTCCTCCTTTGAATTTTCTTTCTGTTTACGAAATTTTCTTCTATTTGTCAAATATAATAATCTCTTTTGTATCACGTGAGCTTTAAACGCCTTTAATTTCTTTAATCTCAGGGATCTTCTCCTTCAAAAATCGTTCGATGCCCTGAGTTAATGTCATCTGCCTCAAAGGACACCCCGCACAGGCGCCTTTTAGACGTACCTTCACCACTCCATCAGAAGTTACATCGATTAACTCGACATCTCCTCCATCTACCTGTAAATTAGGTCTTATTTCTTCTAAAGCCTTGCGTATCTTTTCTTTCACCTGTCTTTCTCCATAAAAATTTTATAGTTTACTTCTTCATAAAAACAAATTCCTTCTTTTCATCCACATCTATTTTTACATTATCTCCTTCATTAAATTCTCCTTCTAATATTTTAAGTGCCAGCGGATTCTGAATGTCTCGCTGAATAACTCTCTTTAAAGGACGCGCTCCATAAACTGGATCATAACCTCTGTTGGCAAGCAGCTTTTTTGCTGTTTGACTCACCTCTATAGAGATCTTCTTTTCCTTAAGCTTTTTCTGCAGTTTCTTTGTCTGAATCTCAACAATCTGAAGTATAACATCCGGAGAAAGAGATTTAAAAATGATAATTTCATCCACACGGTTCAAAAACTCAGGCCTAAAATGATTCTCAAGTATGACCTTGACTTCTTTTTCCATTTTCTCAAAATCCTGACTTAATTCCTTGATAATCTGGCTCCCTATATTTGAAGTCATAATAATAATGGAGTTCTTAAAATCTACTGTCCTTCCCTTTCCATCTGTCAATCTACCATCATCAAGAATTTGAAGAAGGATATTAAAAACATCATTGTGAGCCTTTTCTATCTCATCGAGTAGAATTATCGAGTAAGGCCTTCTCTTTATAGCTTCTGTGAGCTGCCCTCCTTCTTCATAACCAACATAACCGGGTGGAGCACCTATAAGCCTGGAAACCGTATGTTTTTCCATGTATTCTGACATATCCAGCCGCACCATTGCTTTGTCATCATCAAAAAGAAATTCAGCTAATGCCCGTGCAAGCTCTGTCTTACCTACTCCTGTTGGCCCTAAAAAAATGAATGAACCCAAAGGTCGAGAAGCATCCTGAATTCCAGCTCTTGCTCTTCTTATGGTGTTAGAAATAGCTTTTATTGCATTTTCCTGACCAACTACCCTCTGTGACAGTTTTACTTCCATATGGATAAGCTTCTGCACTTCTCCCTCCAGCATTCTTGCTACAGGAATTCCTGTCCATTTTGATACAATTTGAGCCACATCTTCCTCGTCCACCTCTTCCTTAATCATTTTGTATTTCTTCTGAACCTCAGATAAATCCTTAGAGACTTTTTCTATCTGCTTTTGGGCATCCATCAGCTTTCCGTATCTTATTTCAGCAACCTTACCCAGGTCGCTTCTTCTTTCTGCTTTTTGCTCTTCAACCCTCAAAGTATCCATTTCCTCCTTCAGTTTATTCATGGTATCAATCAATTCTTTTTCTCTATTCCATGAAGCCTTGAGCACATTGCTCTTCTCCTTGAGTTCAGCCAGTTGCTTATTTAATTTTTCTATCTTTTCCTTTGCGCTCTTTTCTTTTTCTTTCTTTAAAGCCTGCTTTTCGATCTCAATCTGAATAATTCTCCGCTCGAGTTCGTCTATCTCTTCTGGCATGCTGTCAATCTCTATTCTTATTCGAGAAGCAGCCTCATCTATAAGATCGATGGCCTTATCAGGAAGATAGCGATCAGCAATATACCTATTTGAAAGAGTAGCTGCAGCAATCAAAGCAGAATCCTTTATTTTTACTCCGTGGTATACTTCATATTTCTCTTTCAATCCTCTCAAAATAGAGATTGCTTCATTTACAGAAGGTTCATCTACATAAACCTGTTGAAACCTCCTTTCCAGCGCAGCATCGCGCTCAATATACTTCTTATATTCATTAAGAGTGGTTGCACCCACACATCTTAATTCTCCCCTTGCAAGAGGAGGTTTAAGCATATTAGACGCATCAACTGCTCCTTCAGCAGCACCCGCACCGATTATCGTGTGAAGTTCATCGATGAAAAGAATAACCTCACCCTCTGATTCCTTAATTTCTTTCACTACAGCCTTCAACCTATCCTCAAATTCGCCTCTATATTTCGCTCCAGCTATAAGTGCACCAATATCCAGGGCGACAAGCCTCTTATTTTTTAAAGACTGCGGAACATCACCATTTGCGATGCGAATTGCCAATCCTTCGACTACTGCTGTTTTACCAACACCGGCTTCTCCAATCAAAACAGGATTATTTTTCTTTCTTCTCGAAAGAACCTGGATGACTCTCCTTATTTCATCCTCTCTCCCTATAACAGGATCCAATTTCCCCTGGCGGGCCAGAGATGTAATATCCCGCGCATAACGTTCTAATACCCTGTATTTTCCTTCAGGTTCCGGATCTGTAATTCTCTGAGTTCCACGAATTGACCTGAGAGCCTTAAGGACGGATTCCTTTGTGAGTCCATTTTTTTTCAATATTTGACCTGCCACACTTGACTCTTCTTTTATGAGAGCTACCAAAATATGTTCAGTCGAAATAAATTCGTCTTTTAATTCATCCGCTTCTTTCTCAGCTTGATTCATCACCTCCTTAAAGGAAGAGGAAAGATAAATTTCTGCTATTCCTTTAACCTTAGGCATATTAGCGAGTGCGTTTTCCACTTCAGAACGAATCTTGGAAGCACTAATCCCAATCTTTGCTAAAATCACATTAACAATATTTTCCTCCTGCCTTAGAAATGCCCAGAGAAGATGGCACGGCTTTAGCTCCTGATGGTTTAGTTCTTCTGCTTTTGACCTGGCAATCTGAAATGCTTCCTGAGACATTACAGTCAATTTTTCCCATTTCATTCTCAGCTTTTCTCCTATTAATTTGGCCATGTTATAATATAATAGAAGTGTAGAAAGTTCAATTTCTTAATATAAAGAACCATCTTCCTTTGTTTGTTTCTCTTCAGGAAAAAATAAAAAAATGTAAGATAAAGTCCAAAAAAAAATTTATTTCTGCACTTGACAATTTAGAAAAAATTGATATTTTTTCCTTTGGGAGAATTCGATGGAAGAAATAGAAATTTCTAGCTGGCTAACTTTAGATGCATTAAAAAAAGAAGCTGATATCTCAGAGACAGTTGGCGATTTGCAGACGGGGCATATCAAATCCATATTCTGTACCATAGAAGATGATTACCTCGAGCTGTGCTATGGAGATACTGCTTCAAATTATTTGAGGCACTATGAAGACAAAGAAGAATTTGAGCTTGCAATTGAAAAAAGAAAAGAAGAAGTCGGAGAAACAGCATACGACAAGGAAAGTTTATTCGAGGAAGGATTCGAAGAGGAAGATACAGAAAATAATTTAGGAACTGATAAAGATTTAGAAGATCTCTGATTCTTTTTAATATCCCTCGCTATCCAGATAAATATTCGATTTTTACCTGCCCCCTCAAATACTATTTCTCAAGGGTCTCTTGTTTCAAATTTTTTACTCTCTTCTTCCATTCATTAAGAATATTCAGAGCTTCTAAAGGTGTCATAGAAGAAATATCATAATCGTCGATCTCTCTTTTTAAGTCTTCCATAAATTCAATCTCTCTATCTCTTTCAAATAGCAGTAGTTGAAACTTATTACGCTTCTTTGAAGAATGATATGCAATCGTAGGGAGCCCAGAGTCGTCAAGCTCTTTTTTCTCCAGGTTAAAGAGAATTTCTTTAGCTCTATATATGACTGACCGAGGGATACCTGCAAGTTTAGCCACATGTATGCCATAGCTCCTATCAGAGGAACCAGGCTCAATCTTCCTTAAAAAAATAACGTCTCCTTTGTCTTCTTTCACAGAAACATGATAGTTTTTTATCCTACTAAGAGTTAAAGCAAGTTCTGTCAATTCATGATAATGAGTGGCAAATAAAGTTTTGGGCCTGATTTTTTCCTTATCATGCAGGTATTCAGCAACCGCCCAGGCAATGCTGATACCATCAAAAGTACTCGTTCCTCTCCCTATCTCATCTAAAAGGATTAAACTTCTTGATGTGGTATTATTCAATATATTAGCTGTTTCCAGCATCTCAACCATAAAGGTGGATTCTCCAGCACTCAGGTAGTCCATTGCTCCTATTCTTGTAAAGATACGATCTACAACGCCAATTTCTGCTGAATCTGCTGGCACAAACGAACCCATCTGAGCAAGAATGCATATCAATGCAACCTGCCTTAAATAAGTAGATTTTCCACCCATATTTGGTCCTGTTACTATTGATATCTGATTTTCGTTACGATCGAGATAAGTATCATTGGGGACAAATGGTTCTTCATTTAATACCTCAATAACCGGATGCCGGCCCTCAATAATTCTTAATCTGTCGTCCGAACTTACAACCGGACGGCAGTAATTCCTTCTGGCCGCCAATTCAGCAAGACTGGAAAGAAAATCAAGGGTCGATATGTTCGAAGCGATAGTTAATAATCTTGTTGTTTCAACGGAAATTTTCTCTCTTATTTTTAAGAAAAGATTGTATTCCAACTCACAAATTCGCTGCTCTGCGTTAAGAACTTTTTCCTCATATTCTTTTAGCTCAGGGGTTATAAACCTTTCAGAATTCACAAGTGTCTGCTTTCGAATATAATCAGAAGGAACTAGATTCAAGTTAGGCTTGGTTACTTCTATATAATAGCCAAAAACCCTATTATAGCGAACTTTTAAAGAGGAAATTCCAGTTCTTTCTTTTTCTTTCTTTTCAATAAGAGTGATAAATGCCTTGCCTGAATGGCTTATTTCTTTTAATTTATCAAGCTCTTCATTATAACCATCTTTGATTATTCCACCTTCTGTGAGTAAAAAAGCAGGTTCATCTATTATAGATTTTTCTATTAATTTCCTTATATCATGAGCATTATCCCACTCTGAATGAATCTTTTTTATATTTATCGATGAAAAAGATGGAAGCAGAGTTTGTATCTCAGGAAGAAGATTGAGAGATTGCCTCAAATAAATTAAATCTTTTGCATGTGCTACACCCAGCGAAATTTTCCCTGTAATGCGCTCAAGGTCTGAAATTCCCTTTAATTTCTCTCTTAATTCCTGGCGTTCTATCATATGCTTGAGGAAATCTTCAACTACTTCTGACCTTTCTTTAATCTTCGAAAAATCAAGAAGTGGCTGAAGTAAACTTTTTCGCAGAAGTCTTCCTCCCATGGAAGTCACTGTAAAATCAATGATGTCCAGAAGAGAGTCTTTTCGCTTTCCATCCCTTAAGTTTCTAACAAGTTCTAAATTCTTTACGGTTGTCGCATCAAGGAGCAAAATGTCGCTTGAATGAATATGAGAAATAGTATGAATGAGTGAAAGAGAATCCTTTCTGATTTTCTTTAGATAGAAAAGTAGAGCTCCTGCGCAGGAAACTGCAAGATTATTATTCTGCAAGCCAAAGCCAGCCAGAGATTTGACCTGGAAATGATCCAATAAAATATTTTTTGCTCTTACAAAATCGAAAATCCAATCTTCCTGAGGACTCTTCAAGATATAGCTTGTGTCGCTTCTGGAAATAACATTATTAACCTCATTTTCCTGACATTTCGGAAATATAACTTCTCTTGGAGAAATTTTAAAGAGTTCATCACTCATGTTGCTTCCTTTGTGGGAATCTCTTTCGAATGTTTTCAATTCCCCTGAAGAAAGATCAATAATAGCCAATCCCCATTCTTCACCCTGAAATAACATACTGGCAATGTAAGTACTTTCCTTTGCACTTTCAAGCTCAAACTCTACAGCTGTCCCAGGGGTCAGAACTTTAACAACCTCTCTTCTTACTACACCTTGAGATATTTTTGGGTCTTCTACCTGCTCACAAATAGCTACTTTATAACCTTTCTTTAGAAGCTTAGCTAAATATGAATCAGCTGCATGGTAAGGAACACCACACATCGGAGCTTTCTGGCGCGAAGTAAGTGCAATATCGAGTATAGAAGAAGCAACTTTAGCATCTTCATAGAACATCTCATAAAAGTCACCAAGCCTAAAAAACAAAAGGGCATCTGCATATTTTTTTTTAATCCGTGCATACTGCTCCATCATCGGCGTTGAAAAATTCTCTTTTCCCATTTCTCTCAAATCAACTATACTTTTTGGGGTATAAATTTTCAAGAATATAAATATTAAAGCTCTACTTTCCTCAATGTTTCACTCTTATTTACTCTTTATTATTAAAATGATTGCTTAAGGATTGAACTTTTTATTTTTATATTATATAAAATGTTTTTTCATTCATATTAATTTAAGAAAATATTAAAAAGATAATCGGCGCAAAGTGACAGTTTTCCTAAATACTGCAAAAATTCTAAACATATATAGAAATTACTCAGGCCAAAATTTAATTAGATAAAAAAATGAACATAGATTTCATGAGAATTTTGGATCGCAAAATTGGGGTTCCTCTCTGTTTTATACTAACCTGTGTTCATTCAATAAAAAAAATCTTTAAGAAACCCTGTAAAACAAAAAAGCCTGACAAGATCCTCTTCCTAAAACTCTCTGAAATGGGAAGCATGGTGCTTGCTTATCCTCTTTTTAAAAAAACTATTAAAATGTTGCCTGAAGCAAGACTTTACTTCCTTACTTTTACAGAAAATCGGTACGCTGTAGATATACTGAATATACTCCCAAAAAACAATGTTTTCACTATAGACAGTGACAATTTCCATCGTTTCCTCTCATCTTCCCTGAGAACTATATGGAAATTAAGAAAAGAAAAAATAACCTTAGCAATAGACATGGAACTTTTTGCCCGATCTACTGCTTTACTCAGTTTTCTAATTGGAGCCAGGTATAAAGTCGGATATTTCCGATTTCACAATGAGGGACTTTACAGAGGTGACCTTTTAACGCACAAAGTAGCATTTAATCCTCACATACATATGGCTTATAATCTACTTAACCTAATTTATGCCTTTGATTCTCACTCTATTGAAATTCCTTTAAATAAAAAATCCATTGATAATAAAGATATCATTATTCCAAAATTAACCATATCAGAAGAATCGAGAAAAAAAATTATCAAAAAACTTGAAAATGAGAATAGAGATTTGTTTGATGCAAAAAAGATTATTCTCTTAAACCCGAATTCAAGTGACATCATTCCTTTGAGAAAATGGCCTTCGGATAACTATATTCAACTTGCAAGGCTTCTTCTGAAACACGACGGAGTCTTTGTAATCCTTACAGGAACAAGTTCAGAGAAAAAAGAAGCAGATTTTATATGCAGGTCAATAAAATCAAAAAAATGCATTAACTTAGCGGGAAAAACCTCTTTTTCTGAATTGATCGATCTTTATAACGTATCAGATATCTTGATTACAAATGACAGCGGTCCTGTTCATTTTTCCACGATGACAAACATCAAGACCTTCGCATTTTTCGGGCCAGAAACTCCCGCATTATACGGACCATTGGGAAAAAATTGCCATGTTTTTTATGCTCACTACGGCTGCAGTCCCTGTGTATCGGCATTCAATCAGCGAAAATCTGCATGTAATAATAACAAATGTCTAAAGGCTATTTCTGTACAGGAAGTTTATGAAAAATTAAAAAAAGAACTAAATTCATAAGCCTTAAGAAGGGAAAAACAATGATTATTCACTTTTAATGACTTTCTTTAAGCAATTCTTTATAGTCTAATTACATCATGAATTCACGACAAAAGAATTTACTTCTCATCTTTTTTGCACTCACTTTTTTCATTTTGCTTTTCATTTTTAGAGTTAAGAAAGATATGGTCGATTTTGAGGTTAACTACAAAGCAGGAAAAAGGCTACAGATGGCTGAAACCCTTTACAGGGTAGAAGATGGACATTATATGTTCAAGTACCTCCCTTCGTCTGCTTTCCTGTACATTCCTTTATCCCTTCTTCCTTTAAACACCGCAAAAACCATCTGGTACTTTACTACAATTTTCTGTTCTTTATGTCTCTTTTATATTTCATACAAACTCATACCTTTGGAAAAAAGAAAAAATTCATACATGCTAATCTTCCCGGCTATAATATTGGCTAAATTTTTTTTCAGAGAAATCGATCTTGGTCAAATTAACACATTAGTCATAACTATCTTACTTGTTATGATATGGATAATGTCCCATCCAAAAAATACAACTTCTTCACAGAATCAAACTTATGCAGGTCTTCTCTGGGGATTCTCTATAGCCTTAAAGCCTTATTCTGTCATATTTCTCCCGTATTTTATTGTAAGAAAAAAATGGAAGTCTCTCTTAAGCGGCTTTTGTTTTTTGTTATTTGCTCTATTTATTCCTGTGATTTATTACGGCTTCCAAGGGAACATCATCGTTTTAAAGGAATGGTTTTCTACTCTATCTCAATCGACCCCAAATCTTTTTACTACATGGGATAACATTTCCATCATAGCTTTTTTTATGAAATGGTCAGGAAATCAAATTCTCTCTATAGTCCTCTATGGAATAACTATAGGTCTTATTGCCTTTATTCTTTTATTTATTATTCTTAAGGGGAAAAATGTCACCACGCCATATGTTTTAGAGTGTTCTATTCTTCTTATTCTTGTGCCTCTTGTATCTCCACTTGGCTGGGATTATAACCTTCTTATGTCGATTCTTGGAATAATGCTTATTATATTTAATTTCTCCAGTTTTCCAAAATTCTGGAGAATCATTCTTATCATAAACTTCTCTATTATTTCTCTTTCTATTTATGATATTATCGGAAGAGATTTATATGGAAAATTTATGTCTTTATCCATTTTAACAATAAATTTTCTTATAATAACAGGATATCTAATGTATCTACGCTTCAGAAACTCATGTTAAATGAACGTGTAAAAACATAATGAAACAAAATAATAAATTCAAGAGAATCGGAAAAACTACACCTGGTTATTTACTCATTCAATCCATGACGCTTGTTAGAATACCTCTTTCGATAATCTTTGCCATAGTCCTGCTTTATACCAAAAATCCCAGATCAAACCTCATATGGAGTGTGATTTTACTTCTTATAATAGAAACAACAGATGCCTTCGATGGAAAAATTGCAAGACGGTACCGTCTTGTCTCCGAGTCCGGGGCAATTCTTGATCCTTATTCTGATAGTATCGCTCGTCTTATCATTTACTGGTCTCTTGCATCAAAAAATCTTGTGATATTCCTTGTCCCTTTATGTATGGCTTTGCGTGACGTGACCGTTGCGTATTCAAGAATTATATTAGCAAGAAATAATAAAACAGTCTCGGCAAGAATCAGTGGAAAAATTAAAGCTTCCGTTCAAGCTGTTGGTTCATTCCTTGCTCTTTTTGGACCCTACTACTGGAACTCTGTAGGATATTGGAGCTTTTATACCCTTTCTTGGATAATTCTTTCTGTGACACTTCTTTCTGCCATAGAATACGTAAAAGATGCCTATTTAGCCACACGAAAAAATTGAGAAATCGATAAAAAATTGGGGCATCTTTAGTTTTCAGATTTAATTTAATATTCCTGAATACTGTATATAATTTATTTTCAAATATAAAAATAACCATAAGAGGAAAATACAGACTAATCTGATTTCCATTTTCCATACTTTCCTCGAATCATCTCTGGCGATTTAGATTTCCTAAAAGTTTTTTAAGCATTAGGAAAAATTCTTCTATTTTTTTATGAACCTTTTTCAGATTTTTTCGTTAAATGAATTGAAATGATTTTTAAATAAATGGAAAAACCTGAGGATTAAATGAGAGGAATAAAGATGAAAAGATTCTTTTTCAGAAGTTTACTTGTTCAAATAGTCATTATAACATGTTCCTTATTTTTAATATCGGAAACTGTTGAACCTATACCAATACCAAAGGTTAATTCTACTCCTGAAATAGATGGGAAACTGGATGAAGCCATATGGAAAGCTGCATTTAAAATGACTGATTTTAAGACATTTCAACCTGACTATGGAAAGGAACCTCACGAGAAAACCGAAGCTTTCATGTTATACGATTCGGAAAATTTTTATTTCGGAATTCGCTGTTATGACAAGGAACCGAATAAGATAAAGGCCTCTGTTACAAAGCGTGACAACATGATCGATGATGATTTTGTGGGTATTATAATCGATACATTTAATGACAAACAGAAGGGTTATGGGTTTCTCATGAACCCCCTGGGAATCCAGGGTGATGGGATGATGGATATAAATGGAAATCTTGAACCAAGTCAGGATATGGTCTGGTACAGCAAAGGTCAGATTGACGAACTGGGCTACTCAGTAGAATGCCAAATTCCTCTAAAGAGCATCCGTTTTCCAAATAAGAGAGAAATCACAATGAGGATAGGTTTTCTCCGCCAGCTTGTCAGACATTCTGAAATGATTTCTTCACCTCCGGTATATCCTGATAAAGGAGGCATCCTTACTCAATTCCAGCCCATCTCTGTTAAAGGTTTAAGATACAAGCGGGTTATTGAGATTCTGCCTGCATTGACTCACATCAACAGAAAGGCTATTGATGAGGGAAAGTTAAGGCCTGATGAAAAACAGACTGATTTGAGTTTAACAGCTAAGATTGGGCTTGCTTCAGATTTAGTGCTCGATGCTACTATTAATCCAGATTTCAGCCAGGTCGAGGCTGATGCTGGACAGGTTGATATCAATCTCAGGTATGACCTTTTCTTTCCTGAAAAAAGATCTTTTTTTCTTGAAGGCAAAGAGAACTTCAAGATTGCAGGAAATACGGAAGAAGCTCCATTATTGGCTGTGGTACACACTCGGAAAATTATAAATCCTCAGTTTGGTATTAAGCTTGCCGGTAAGATTGGTTCCCGTAACAGTGTGGCGGCTATCTTTTCTCGAGATGAGGTTGGTTATGAAAATGAAATCGCTCGGCCTTGTTTCTCTATCTTCAGGCTTCGTCACGCCTTGAAGAATGATGATTCTTATATAGGCGGATTTTACACGGGAAAAGATAAGCAAAATGAATACAATCGGATTGTTGGATCAGATGGCAGACTTCGGCTTTCTCAAACTTCTGTTGCTGAATACCATTTCTTTGGCTCTATTACCAAGACCCCAGAGAGTGATAAGAGTCACAATGGGTATGCTCTGGGACTCAGATATAATTACGAAACCTGCAAGGTTATACTTGACTTTGGATTCCAGGATATCTCAAAAGATTTTCAGATAGATACTGGATTCATAACGAGAACAGGGATAAGCCGCTTGGCGATTTTTTCAATGTATCAAATCTACCCTAAATCCAAATTTTTCAAAAAAATCGAACCTTTTTACTGGAGTTTTCATATCTACGACAAATACTCCAATATGTTTGAGACTTTCAATCTCTTTACCTTACGCTTCCAATTGCCAAGGAGCTCTCAGTTCCGGATAGATACAATATTTGCAAATGAAGTTTTTGAGAATCAAAGATTCGATAGAAGCGGTGTGGGTTTTCGATCATATTCCCAACTCACCAAACAAATCTTCTTAAACATTTTTTTCAGGCATACCAAGTCTATCTTTTATGATCCTGATAATCCTTATCAGGGAAATGGAAATCGTCTGAGTCTTGGAATCAGGTATCAGCCTTTTGACAAGCTCAATTCCTCTCTTGGTATTGCATACAGTGATTTTTACAGGGAATCAGATGGAGAAAAAACATATGATTATACTATCGTCCGTAACCGAACTACTTTCCAGGTTAACAGATATCTCTTTTTCAGAGGTATTGTTGAGTATAATACTTATTGGAAAAAGCTAACTGCTGATTTGCTTGCCTCTTTTACCTATATACCGGGAACCGTGGTTCATCTCGGATATGGATCAGTTTTTAAAAAACTCCAGTGGGAAAACAGTGAGTACATAGAAAGTGATAATTTCTTAGAGACAAAGCGAGGATTTTTCTTCAAAATATCGTATCTGCTGAGATGGTAAGAATCCATCTTTAAGAGACAATCCTGCTTCAATCTTCTCTCAAGAGGAACAATAATTGTTGACTCGATTATTCTCTGATGATAGATTTAATTCGAGCGAAAACTCATTAATGGTAAAAGAAAAACAGCTTGAAGGAAGATACAAACGAATTTATGCACAACTCAAGATTCTTCTTCAAAAAACAGAGAATAAGATCGCCCGAATGTCAACGACAGCGGCCTTACTCCACAATAAAATGCCCCACTTTTTCTGGACTGGATTTTACATCATTAAAGACAAAATTCTTATAATAGGGCCTTACCAGGGACCGTTGGCTTGCCAGGTACTTGACTATCCTGAGGGAGTCTGCTGGAAATCAGTTTTGGAAAAAAGCACTATAGTTGTCCCGGATGTCCATAATTTCCCTAGCCACATTGGTTGTGACAGACGATCAAATTCTGAAATTGCCATTCCACTTTTTAATGAGAAAAACCAGGTTTGGGCTGTACTGGATATAGACAGTCAAAAATTCGATGCTTTCTCAGATACCGACAAAGAATGGCTGGAAAAAATCGCTTCTCTTATATAATTCCTGAAAAGTTTCCTTTACTATTTAAGGTTTATTCTCCAAAATCGCAAATTCAGCATTTCGTATTTAGCCAAGGCTTCCTACAACCTTTTCGACTTCTCTAAGAATTTCACATGATTTGACGAGTTCCTTCATTCTGTTATGATCGGGATAAAGCGGTCGGTCAATATCAAGGAAGTCAACATATTTCCGTATCACTTCTTTGGCTTTCGAAACTCCAAGACCAAACTTATAATCGCGAAAATCGAGAGCCTGGGCAGCAGCCATAAACTCTATCCCCAGGATACCATAAGCATTATCTAAAATCTGAAAGTTCTTAATTGCTGTATTCATTCCCATCGAAACAAAGTCTTCCTGATCAGCTGCAGCCGGTATGGACTGCACAGAAGCCGGCATAGATAGTATCCTCTGCTCCACAATCTGCATGTCAGCCGTGTACTGACTGAGCATCAAGCCTGAGAACATCCCTGCTCCTTTCGTAAGGAAAGCAGGTAATCCAGCACTCAATGCAGGATTATTCAGCCTGTTCATCCTTCTTTCTGAACATACACTTACCATTGTAATCGCTGCACCTGCTATATCCATTGGTAACGAAACCGGAGATCCCTGAAAATTAGCACCTGTTAATTGTAGATTGTCTTCTGGAAAGAAAATCGGATTATCTCCCACTCCATTTAGTTCTATCTCAACCTGAGACCTTGCCCAAGCGAGTGCATCATGCGCAGCTCCGATTACCTGAGGTGTGGATCTCATAGAATATGCATCCTGTACCTTACATTTGATACGATTTTCTGCAAGATCACCTCCTTCTACCATTTTCCTTATGGCTTTTGCACTGCGTACTGCACCTTTGAAACCTCGAACCTCATGCAGCTTTGCACTGTAAGGCTTCATATTCGCTTTGAGTGCTTCAAGCGACATAGCAGCGGCAATCTCTGCTTGTTTTAGCCAGTTGTTGGCATCGTAAAGGAATAAGGCACTCATAGCCGTCAAAAAATTGGAACCATTAATAGCGGCAAGCCCATCTCTTGCCTTAAGTCCCGGAATAGGAATCCCTGCCCTATCCATGGCTTCCTTTCCTTCCATCAACTTCCCCCTGTAATAGGCCTTCCCTTCGCCCAATAAAAGAAGAGCCATCTGTGCCATTGGAGCCAGGTCTCCACAGGCTCCTACAGAGCCTTTCTGGCAAACATAAGAAGTTACACCTTTATTTAACATATCCACCAGAGTTTGAGTAATTTCCAGACGACATCCTGAATTACCATGAGCATGTACGTTAATTCGACTCAACATTGCGCCCCTTACATATTCGATGGGAGCAGGATCTCCAATACCCGCAGAGTGGTTGTAAATTAGGAATTTTTGGAATTCCTTAATTTGTTCATCATTTAAAACAACCTCAGAAAATTCACCTATTCCTGTGTTAACACCATACATAATCTCATGAGCTTCTATTTTTCTTTCAAGCATCTTCCTGCAGATTTTAATCCTTTCTACACTGTCATGATGAAGTTCTACTTTTTCGTTCTCGCGTGAAACCTTCACAATATCTTCAATTGTAAGGCCTGAGCCATTAACCACGAGTGACATATTATCCTCCTTTTCATCTATAAAAAAATTTCATAACAATAAAAACTATCTGATAGTATCTCAGTTATATAAATCTTCTATTAAATTTTCAAATTTCATCGACTTCCGCTTATATCACAGTCAAAGGTTACGGTCAATTTCAGAAGAATAATTGTCAAGGAAAAGACAATCATTTGACCTAAAATTTTTCCTGTGGTAGAAGTAAAGAATAACTAATAAAATAAAAAGATGATGAAATTAGATAATTACTTTTTATTCATAATGAAAATTATTTCAGGCGAGAAATCATCGAATTTAACAGGATGAATTGATCGAAATAACTTCTATTTAAAACAACAAAAAATTAAATCATGCTTAAAGACGCATTCTTAGGTTGTTTGATAATGGTTCTGGCTATCACTTTCATGATTTACCTTATATTTTGGAGCCGTAAGACTATAGAATTAATACACAAAAAGAAACTCAAATCAGCCAGAGAAATTATGAAGAATATGAATGAAAAAAAATAATTCTTCTATTTCTTCCGAACTTTCCCGGGAACTCTCACTTTTTCATATCACCATGATGGGTCTTGGAATGATGATCGGGGCAGGCGTGTTTCTGGGAATAGGGAACTCCATCTATATTGCCGGACCTGGTGGCGTTTTACTTACTTTCACTCTCAACGGTATAATCGCATTATTCACAGCCCTCTCTTATGCTGAGCTAAGTTCTGCCATTCCAAAAGCAGGAGGTGCGTATAATTTCGCCCGTCTCGCTTTCGGGCGAGGGACAAGTTTCACAGCAGGCTGGATGGAATGGTTCGCTTCAAGTGTGGCAGGAAGTTTATATGCCGTTACTTTTGCTATTTATACAGTACGATACTTTGAAGTATTGAAGCTACTCAACTGGGTCCCTTTCTCAACCTATACCTGTGAAAAAATCGTATCTCTCCTCATAGCTGTTTTCTTTCTATACATAAATTACAGAGGGGCTTCAGAGACCGGAAAAGTAGGAGCCTTCTTTACTCTAGGCCAAACCATTTTTCTTATTTTCATAGGTCTCGTTGGACTCTTTGTAGCAATAAAAGATCCTTCAAGGCTACAGAACTTTAATCCTTACCTCCCTTACGGCTGGACAAAGCTCCTTATAACAATGGGTTTTACTTATGTGGCATTTGAGGGATATGAAGTAATAGCTCAGGCTGGAGATGAAGCTATTGAACCTAAACGAAATCTACCCAAGGCAATGATTTACTCTGTTTCTATAGCAACATTTACCTATATTGCTGTCGCTTTTGCTGCAGTTGTGGCGGCAAAGGCTGGGTCTCCTGGAATTACCGGCCAACCCTGGGAATGGATTGGACAATTTAAGGAAAGAGGATTTGGAGAAGCCATCTCCCGACTCATGCCTTTCGGCAATTTTCTTCTTACCCTGGCAGTAATATTTGCTTCATTATCTGCATTAAATGCTACTATATATTCCGCTACAAGAGTATCATACGCTCTCGGTCGTGATCGTATGCTTCCTAAGTTTCTTTCAAATATCTCCAGAAAGCATAAAACACCCTGGGTAGCACTGATGTTTTCAGGAATTATTGTTGTAAGTGTAGCAGTACTATTGCCTACAATGGACGTTGCTTCAAGTGCAAGCATTATGTTCCTATTTCTTTTTTTCCTTGTGAACCTCAGTGTTATTAAAATAAGACTTCACATGGGAGATGAGTTGAATTATGGTTTCATCATGCCATTCTTTCCCTGGCTGCCAATCATAGCGATCATCTCTCAGGGAATCATCGCCATATGGCTTGTTAACATGAGCTGGATAGCATGGATCGCTGCACCCATATGGATAATTTCAGGAATTTTGATCTATCATCTTTACTCGAAATCTCATGCGATTTCAGCAGAAGGCGAGATAAAAATCATCGAAGAAGAAAAAGTCCCAGAAAGTGATCAATATAGAATACTGGTTGCCGTAGCTAATCCCAACAATGCTCTTCAGATTATTAAAACAACTTATTTAATAAGTGAAGCAAAAAATGCGAGGGTTGACCTCCTCCATATGGTTCCAGTCCCCGAGCAGGTCCCCTTAAGTGATGCCAGTAAATTCATGATGGAAGGAAAAGAGGGGATTATTGAAGCGATGCTGTACCTTGTTCTAAAATTTCCTGTCAATACAACCATACGGTATTGTAGAAACATTGCACGCGGTATTTTAAGTGCGGTCAAAGAAAAAAAAGTAGATATGCTCATCATGGGCTGGCATGGACAAACCAGAAGTTACGGCTTTAGGCTCGGAAGCACAGTGGATGCAATAATCGAGCAATCTCCCTGCAATGTCATAATCCTAAAAGATTGTGGAAATCGTAAATTTAAGAACATTCTTGTCCCATTAGGTGGAGGCCCAAACGCATTTCTTGCACTGGAGGTCGCAACTATAATAGCCAAAAAGGATAATAGCGAGATAACTGCCTTCATCGTAAACGATCATAGGAAAAAAATTAATCTTGTTCCATCTTTCAAAGCAAATATAAACCATAAAAATATAAATTATGACAGAATAAAAACAAAACGAGTAGAAGCTTATAACACGGTTAATTCTATTCTTGATGAAGCCAAGAAATATGATCTTGTTGTACTGGGTACCACCCAGGATCCATTGATTTACCAGGTGACAAGAGAACCTATTTCTCATGCAGTAGCTCAGAGATGTACGAAGCCTATGATTATCGTCAAGGCTTCAGGAGGAATAAGTTCCTGGATCAAACGATGGTTGTAGGGTTATAAATAAGATAATCATATATATCCTAAAAGGAGACTTCCATGAAGGACGAAAACAAAACAAAAAAACAACTTATAAGTGAGATTTCAGAATTACGTCAACAAATTGCTGAATCCCAAAAATCTGAAACTGCAAAAATCCATGATATTAAGATAATAAATCCCTTTAGAAGAAATCTATTTGCATTTATTAAACTACTGAATAACTCAGGAATTGGCATCGATGTCGTTGGTATCGATTATAAAATTTATTATCAGAATATGGTGCTAAAAGAAAAATTTGGTGATTGTAGAGGAAAATTATGTTACGAAAAGTACATGGCATTAAAACAACCCTGCAATTTTTGCCCTATGCTAAAGGCAATAGAAACTAACAAGGTAGAGAGTGTCAAACTAACAGGCAGTGATGGAAGATATTACGAGTTGTTTTCAGCTCCATTTCCAAATCCGGATGGAACCATAGATAAAGCCTTAGAAATCATTTTTGACATAACAGAGGGAAAGCATTTAGAAAAAGAACTCAAAGAAAGTTATGAGACCCTGAACACGCTTATCAATACTATCCCCGAAATTATTTATTTCAAGGATGCACAGGGTCGCAATATTGTGGTAAACAAAGCCTACGAGGAATCATTCGGTTTTAAGAAAGAAAATATAATAGGAAAGACAGATTATGAATTTTTACCTCAGAATCTCGCTGCTCAATGTGATAAAAGTGATAAAGAAGCATTCAGAAAACGTAAGATTATTAATACAGAAGAAAAAATAACGGATAAATATGGATATGGAAAGAATATTTTTTTTGAAACCATTAAATGTCCTATTTTGGATGAAAAAGGAAAAATAACCGGACTGGTAGGTATAAGTCGAGACATCACAAGGCACAGGCGGATGGAAAATCTTCAATATTCATTATATAAAATCTCTGAGGCTATACATTCAACCGTAAATCTTGAAGAATTCTATCACTCAATTCATGACATCATCGCCAAGTTGATGCCTGTAAAAAATAATTTTTATATAGCTCTTTACGATGCACATTCTAATATGCTGAGTTTCCCTTATTTTGTTGACGAATACGAGGATAATCCCGGAGCACAAATACTTGGAAACGGATTGACTGAGTATGTTCTCCGGACAGGAAAACCATTATTAGCATCTCCAGAAATCTTTGAAAATCTTTTAAAAAGAGGAGAAATTAAGATAGTAGGACCTCCAACCATTGATTGGCTCGGAGTTCCCCTTAAAATCAAAGAAAGAACAATCGGAGTATTAGCAGTTCAGAGCTATAAAAAAGGCATCAGATTTAATGAAGAAGATAAGAATGTTCTCACATTTATCTCAGAACAGGTGGCCATAGCAATCGAGCGTAAACAAACTCAGGAGAGACTCAAGGCATCAATCAATGAGAAAGAAATGATGCTCAGGGAAATTCATCATCGAATCAAAAACAACTTGCAGGTGGTTTCTTCACTCATAAATCTTCAATCAAGGTATGTAAATGACAAAAAGGATTTTGATATGTTCAAAAAAACCAGGGATCGCATACGCTCAATGGCGCTCATTCATGAAAAATTGTACCAATCTGAAGACCTAACAAAGATTGACTTTTCTCAATACATAAAAACATTGACTGTTCATTTATTACAATCCTTCTGTACCAACCCAGACGATATTAGAGTAAAAACAGATATAAAAAATGTCTTCCTTGGAATTAATACGGCTATTCCCTGTGGCATGATTATTAATGAACTTATGTCGAATTCTTTAAAACATGCTTTCTCTGAAAGCAAAATTAATAAAAAAAGAGGTAGATTAAAAAAGGAAATTTATATCAGTTTCCACCCTGTTAAAGATAGACATTTTTCTCTCTCTATCGGGGATAATGGAGTGGGATTGCCAGAGAGACTTGATTTTCAAAATCCTAAATCATTAGGATTACAGCTGGTAAAAGATTTAGTAAAACAGATAAATGGTTCGATTGAAGTAAAAAACAACTCGGGGACAACATTTAAAATTATATTTGAAGAAACAAAATAATATAGCCATTCTTGTCCTGAGATGATTCTTATATATATTTTAAATTTTTTATTTCTTTTAGAGGAAAATTCTTTAAAAATAAAAGGGTAGAAAAATGATAAAGTTAATTCAAAGGTACAGCCACTGTTTTGTTTGTGGAGATAAAAATGAACTGGGCCTAAAAATTGATTTCTTCTACGAGGACGGAAAGGCAAAAGCTGAATTTTCCCCATCAAGTAATTACGAAGGATATAAGGATATTCTTCATGGAGGTATCATCTCCACCCTTCTTGATGAGGTAATGATTAAATCTATCCTCGAAAAAGGATTTACTACTGTTACATCACAGATAGAAGTAAGATTTAGAAGACCCGCAAAAATTGGTGAAAAATTATTACTTGAAGGATGGATTACAAAGGACAAGGGAAAGATTATCCTGGCTGAAGGAAAGATATCAACACAGGAAGGTGCTGTAATTTCTGAAGCAAAGGGAAAGTATTTCAAGGTAAGTGCTCAGCTTGCTGAACAATTGAATAAAGGCCTTGATTGATTAGATTATATTTAAGATATTTCAAAATAACTTTGATTTTTTCTCTAAATAAAAAAATCCCGGCAACATCCTACTCTCCCACTTTGCTACCAAAGCAGTACCATCGGCACTGAAGAGCTTAACTTCCGTGTTCGGAATGGGAACGGGTGTTTCCTCCTCGTTATGGTTACCGGGAAATAATTTTAATTTAAATAAGCCTTCTTCTTATAAGCAAACCATTTTTTGCCCTGAACAAACTTTATAGCCAAGTCTCACGGTCTATTAGTACTGGTTAGCTAAATCTGTCACCAGACTTACACATCCAGCCTATCAACCTCATAGTCTATGAGGGACCTTAAGCTCCGATTTCTCGGAGAGGGAAATCTAATCTTGGGGCAAGTTTCCTGCTTATATGCTTTCAGCGGTTATCTTAACCGAACGTAGCTACCCAGCTATGCCCCTGGCGGGACAACTGGTACACCAGAGGTTCGTCCGTTCCGGTCCTTTCGTACTAGGAACAGGCCCCCTCAAATTTCCTTCGCCTACCGTGGATAGGGACCGAACTGTCTCGCGACGTTCTAAACCCAGCTCACGTACCGCTTTAATGGGCGAACAGCCCAACCCTTGGGACCGACTTCAGCCC
>Ga0209121_10000543_pt1 | contig 39936 bp, 38 predicted proteins | sample Cruoilmetagenom3_FD_187292 | JGI IMG/M metagenome (GOLD analysis project Ga0209121, IMG submission 187292) | Oil polluted marine microbial communities from Coal Oil Point, Santa Barbara, California, USA - Sample 3 (SPAdes) (version 2) | ecosystem: Environmental > Aquatic > Marine > Oil seeps ... | reverse complement strand
CCAGCACCAGGTGTCCCGCCGGGCCCGAAACAAAGGCGCAAATATCCGCCCATTGTGCCGTGCCGCGTGACAGTCCTTTCCCCTTGCCCTATCCTTTGTCCTGAACCCGGGCGTCAGCAGACCCGGGACCCCCGATACGGAAAGGCACGGGCGCATGACCAGAGTCTCACGGCGAACCTTCATCACCACCCTCGGCGGCGGCGCAGCCCTTGCGGCCTGCGGCAACGGGCTCAATTCGAACGGCGCGGCCACCATCGACGCGCGGGTCCAGGCGACGCTCTCGCAGATGTACCAGGAGGTGCCCGACGCGCAATCGCTCGCCAGCAAGGCGGTCGGTATGCTGGTCATGCCGTTGGTCACCGAAGCCGGCTTCGGGTTCGGCGGCGCCTATGGCCGCGGCGCGTTGGTCGTCGGCGGTGCCACTATCGACTATTACGCCCAGGCCAAGGCCAGTTTCGGCCTCCAGCTCGGCGCGCAGCAATATGCCCACGTCTTGTTCTTCCTCACCGAAGACGCGCTGGCCGATTTCCGCACCGCCACCGGCTGGGTCGCGGGCGCCGACATCAAATATGCCGTCGCGTCGGAAACCGGCCGATTCTCTGCCGATACGATTACCATCGCCACCCCGGTGGTCGCCCTGGTCTTCGGCGGCGCCGGGCTGATCGTCGGCGCGAGCCTCGAAGGCGCGAAATACACCCGCATCATCCCCTGAGGAGAACGGACATTCGCCAGAACGAAGGGCGGCGCGGTACCGCCCTTTTTTCTATTGTGGATCAGCGCCGGTTGATCAGCACGATCCCCGCGGCCACCAGCGCAAGTTTCACGAGCAGGCTCGCCGTGACCGTCTCGCCGAGCCAGAGCCAGCCGACCGCCACCCCGAAGACCGGCGAAAGAAACGCAAACACCGCCACCTGGCTCGCCTTGTAACGGCTGAGCAGCCGGAACCAGGCCAGGAAGACGCCGGAGGCGACGACCACGATCTGGAACACCATCAGGCCCGCGGTTCCGGGGGTGAGATTCCGCACCAAAGGCCCGAACAGCGGTGCAAGCAGCAATAGCAGCGGCGCCGAAACCAGGACCTGCCAGAATATCTGCATTTCCGGCGTCTGGCGCGAAATCGCGGAGAGCCGCGCCGCGAGCGATACGCCCATCCAGGCGACCGCCGCGACCAGCGCGAACAGATCGCCCGCGAGTGACACGTCTCCGCCAAGCCCAGCCCGGTCGAAGATCGCCCAGGCGACCCCGCCGAACGCCAGCGTGAGACCGAGGAGGCGCACCGGCGTGAGCCGTTCTCCCGGCAGGACGAAATGCGCGGTAACCGCCATCCAGACCGGCATCGAATAGAAGATCACGCTGGCGCGCGAGACGGTGGTCAGATCGAGCGCCAGGAACAGCGCCAGGAACTCAACCGCGAAGATCGCCCCGACGAGCAGCCCGGCGCCCAGAGCTTCGCGGGAAAAATCCGGGCGCTGGCCGCGCAGCCGCATCCAGGCCCAGTGCACGAAAACGGCGCCCGCCGACCGGACCCCGGCGGCGAAGACCGGCTGCAGCCCCTGGTTGGTCAGCTTGATGACCACCTGGTTGACCGCGAGGATCGCGAAGATTGTGACCAACACCGCGGCGCCGCGCGCGTCCATGTCCTGGCGAGTTTACATCGGGTGACAGGACCGGGGCGCGCGGGGTCTGTCAAGGGCGCCAAGCGGTTTCGAAACCGCTTGAAACGCGATTTCGAAATCGCGTTGCCCCGCGCCCGGCCACGCGGCATTTCCCCCGTTTGACCCCCGCCGCCGCCATGCTACCAAGCGCCAACCCAGCGGAGACGCCCCCTCATGAACATCCTCCAGATCACCTCGCTCCTGATCGTCCTCGCCGGCGCCTTCGGTGCCATCAACTACCTGTTCCTGAAGCTCCCGTCGGCGATCGGCATCCTTGTCGTCGCCTTCGCCGCCTCGCTCGCCATCCTCGGGCTCGATGCGCTGATGCCCAGCCTCACCATTGCCGAGGAGATGCGCGCGGTCGTGCTCGGTGTCGATTTCTCCGACACGCTGCTCGAAGGCATGCTCGGGCTTTTGCTGTTCGCCGGCGCCCTGCATGTGAAGCTCTCGGACCTGCGCGCGCAATGGCACGTGGTGTTCCTGATGGCCACCCTCGGCGTGGCGCTCTCGACCCTGATCGTCGGCACCGGGTTTTCCTGGATCACCGGCATGCCGTTTCTCACCGCGCTGGTCTTCGGCGCGCTCATCTCCCCGACCGACCCGGTGGCGGTGCTCGGCGTGCTGCGCGAGGCAAACCTGCAAAAGAGCCTCGAGACCAAGATCGCGGGCGAATCGCTGTTCAACGACGGGGTCGGCTACGTGGTCTACCTGGTGCTCGTGGGCCTCGCCTTTCCCAGCCTCGGTGGGCACGGCGCGGACGACCACGGCGGCGGCGGGCTGGCCGATGCGGCCCAGCTCTTCTTCCAGGAAGCGGTGGGCGGCGCGGTGCTCGGCCTGGGCCTCGGCTGGCTGGTGTTCCGGGTGATGCGGCTCATAGATGACCCCGCGCTCGAAGTGCTGATCACCCTCGGGCTCGCTTTCGGCGGCTACGAGCTGGCCGTCGCCCTGCATGTCTCGGCCCCGATCATGGCGGTCTGCGCCGGCTTGTTGATCGGCGACATCGGCGCCAAGCACGGCATGAGCGCCGCAACCCGCGCCTACGTCGACACCTTCTGGAAACTCGTCGACGAGATCCTGAACGCGGTCCTGTTCCTGATGATCGGCTTCGAGGTCTTCGCCGTCGCCTTCGGCATGGACACGCTGGTCACGGGCGTGCTGGCGATCGCGCTGGCGCTGGTCGCGCGGCTCGCCGCGGTGGCGGTGCCGGTTCTGCTGCTCAAACCCTTCCGCAGTTTTTCGCGCGGGGTGATCCCGATCATGACCTGGGGCGGCCTCAAGGGCGGGATCTCGGTGGCGCTGGCGCTGGCTTTGCCCGAGAGCGAGTGGAAGGCGCTGATCCTGGCCGCCACCTACGTGGTGGTGCTGTTCTCGATCATCGTTCAGGGGCTGACCGTGGCCCGGCTGGCCGAACGGCTCGGGCGCGAGCCGGAGCTTATGTAGGCGCGCCGCGCCAGCAGACGGCACCGCCGAAGGCGCGTTTTCCGGCAAGGCAAACGCCAGGGCTTGTCTCTTCGTTCGGCCCGCAGGATGCTGACGGGGCGGCAGGATCAAGGAGACACCCATGACCGGCTATCTCGTTTACGACGTCTTCACCGGGCAGAAGTACGGCGGCAACCAGCTCGCGGTGGTGCCACAGGCGGCCGGGCTGTCGGAGGGCGACCTCCAACAGATCGCGCGCGAGTTCAACTTCTCCGAAACCTCCTTCGTCTTCCCGCCGGAAGATCCGGCGCATACCGCGCGGGTGCGGATCTTCACGCCGACGATGGAGCTGCCCTTCGCGGGCCATCCGACCATCGGCACGGCGGTGGCTCTGGCGGCTCTCGGGCACGGGCCCGACATGGTGCTGGAGCTCGGGGTGGGCCCGCTTGCTGCCCATGCTGCGGATGGGCACGCGCAGTTCACCACCGAGGTGCCGCTCGAGCGGGTCGCAGCACCCGATCCCGCACTTGTCGCCCGGGCCCTCGGCATGGCCGAAGACCGGATGAAAAGCCTGCCGGTAATGGCGTCGTTGGGGGTTGCCTTCACCTTCACCGAGCTCGACAGCCGCGAGGCGCTCGCGGAGCTGCAACCGGACGTGGCCGCATTCCGTGAAGGTGCCGCCGCCTATCCGTCCGGACTCGATTTCGCCCAGTTCGCCTGGGTCGAGGCCGGTGGCCGGATCCATGCCCGGATGTTCGCGCCGCTCGACGAGATGCCTGAGGATCCGGCCACCGGCTCCGCCGCCGCCACCCTTGCGGCGCTGTTGGCCGAGGCACGGGGCGTCTACGCGGGCACGATCCATCAGGGCGAAGACATGGGCCGGCCGTCGCAGATCGGCGTCGATGCGGTGCCCGGCCGGGTGACCGTGTCGGGCGAAGCGGTAAAGGTCATGGAAGGGCGCCTGACATGACCCGCTGGGTGATGCTTTTGCGCGGGATCAACGTCGGCGGCGCCAACACGCTGACGATGGCCACGCTGAAAACCCTGCTTAAAAAGCTCGGGGCGCGCCAGGTGACGACCTATATCCAGTCGGGCAACGTCATCTTTTCAGGGCTGGTCGATGCCGCGGCCTTCGAAGAGATCGTCGCCGGCGAGATCGAACGCAGCCTGGGCTTCCGGCCCCGGGTGCTGGTGATCGCCGAGGAGGGTTTTCGCGAGATCGTCGCCGGCTATCCCTACCCGGAGGCGTTCGAGGCGCCGAAGACCGGGCATGTGTGGTTCCTGTCGGGGTCCGCGGATCCCGACCGGGCCACGCTGGCCGACATCGCCGCCGAGACCGAGCGCTACGAGATCGCCCCGCGCGCCTTCTACCTGCACGCCCCCGACGGCATCGGCCGGTCGAAACTGGCCGAGCGGGCCGAGCGGTTGCTGGGGGTGGCGGCGACCGCGCGCAATCTGGGCACCTGCAAGAAGCTCGTGACCTTGCTCGACGCCTCAGCGCACGGCTGACAGGATCAGCCGCGCCGCCGGCGGGAAACTCACGGCGAAGGCGTGGGACGCAAGCATCGGGCGGAGGTCTTCGGGCACCCCGGCCGGATCGCGCCGGGATGTGATGTCGAACTGGGCGGCGCCCTGAAGCGCCATCATCAGCGTGTTCATCACTTGCGTCCCCCGCGCCGGGGGCAGATCGAGCAGCTTCGCGAAATGCAGCGCGGCGCGCGCGCCCTGGCGGCCGAACTCACGCTTGGCCGCGAACAGCGCCTGGTCGCCGACATTGGCCTCGATCACCGCCACCAGCCGCGCGAACAGCGGCAAGAACAGTGGCACTTCCAACGCGGCCCGGGTCATTTCCTCGGCGATGGTGCCGGGATCGGTCAGCTCCTCGAAGCGGTCGACATAGTCTTCCATCGCCGCCACGAAGAGCGACAGGAACAGCTCCTCCTTGGTCGCGACATAGAGATAGAGCGTGCCCTTGGCGAGCCTCGCGCGCTTGGCCAGCCCGCTCATCGTCACCTCGTCGAAGCCCGATTCGGCGATCGTTTCGCGCGCAGCGGCAAGAATCGCGGCCTTGCGGGCCTCTTTCTCGCCCTCCGAGCGGGCTCTTTTTCTGTTTTCCGCCAATGCCATATCCCGGTCTCCGCGCCTTCACCGCATTTCCTGCTTGATAAATGACCTTCGGTCATTAGATAACTGACTGCAAGTCATATATGGCCCGCCCGACCGCACAAACCAAGCGCACAAACCAAGGAAAAGGTTAGCACAATGTCGAAACTCGTCGTTCTCATCACCGGCGCCTCCTCGGGCATGGGCCATGAAGCCGCCAAGCTCTTCGCCGATCAGGGGCACAAGGTCTACGCCGGGGCGCGGCGGGTCGAGAAGATGGCGGCGCTCGAACCGCTCGCCGTCGTGCCCGTCGGCATGGATGTCACCAAACCCGCCGACAACGACGCCGCAGTGGCGCAGATCATCGCCGCCGAGGGCCGGATCGACGTGCTCATCAACAACGCAGGGTTTGGCCTCTACGGCCCGGTCGAGGACATCCCCCTCGACGACGCCCGCTACCAGTTCGAGGTCAACCTCTTCGGCCTCGCCGATCTCACCCAGAAGGTGTTGCCGCACATGCGGGCGCAGAAATCGGGCCGGATCATCAACGTCTCGTCGATGGGCGGCCGGGTGTTCACCCCGCTTGGCGCCTGGTACCACGCCACCAAGCATGCGCTCGAGGGCTGGTCGGACTGCCTGCGCCTCGAGGTGGCTCCCTTCGGCATCCACGTCAGCGTGATCCAACCCGGCGGGATCAAGACCGAATGGGGCGGTGTCGTCGGCGAAGGCATGAAAAAGTACTACGACGACAGTGCTTACAAAGCACAGATGGATGCCTTCCAAAAAGTGATGGGTGGCTACGACGACAACCCGCAGGGCACCGAGCCCCGCGTCCTCGCGGAAGAATTCCTCAAGGCCGCGACCGCGCCCAAGCCGCGCCGCCGCTACGTCAAGGGGGCCTTCGCCAAACCGATGATGTTCGTGCGCAAATGGTTCGGAGACGGCGTGTTCGAATGGATGTTGCGCCGCGCCTTCGGGTGACGCGAAATCGGCCTGGCCTGGCAGGACGCGCAGCACAATTCGCGTTCGAAATCATCACAATGCTGACCGTACGGCGGAGAAATTCAATTCCGATCCGTTGGATTCTGTTCTAAACCGGGCCAGGGTAACGATTAAACGAGAGGCCCGATGGCAGGCGACGACTGGACCGCGAACGACATTCCCGACCTCACCGGCCGGGTCGCGGTCGTGACCGGCGCCTCGGCCGGGATCGGGGCCGAGACCGCGCGCGTGCTGGGCGCCAAGGGCGCGCGGGTGATCCTCGGGGTGCGTGACATCGCCAAGGGCGAAGCCGTGGTGGCCGGCATCCGCGCCCGCCACCCGTCAGCCCAGGTCGAGGTGCAACGGCTTGACCTCGCCGCGCTCGCCTCGGTCAAGCGGTTTGCGCAAGGCACCCGCACCCGGCTCACCCGGCTGGACCTGCTGGTCGCCAATGCCGGCGTCATGGCCCCGCCGCAGGGCCGCACGGAAGACGGGTTCGAGCTGCAATTCGGCATCAACCACCTCGGCCATTTCGCCCTGATCGGCCACCTGATGCCGCTTCTGGACTCCACAAAAGGCGCCCGCCTCGTGGTGCTGTCGTCGATGGCCCACAAGGTCGGCAAGCTCGATTTCGAGGATCTGAACTGGCGCGACCGCCGCTACAAGGCGTCGCGCGCCTACGGCGACAGCAAGATCGCCAACCTCTATTTCGTGGCCGAACTGGCGCGGCGGCTGGGCAACCGGGGTCCGCGCGTCACCGCCGCCCACCCGGGCTGGACGGCGACCGAGTTGCAACGCCATTCCGGGCTCGCGAACTTCTTCAACCGGTTCTTTGCCCAAGGTGTCGAGATGGGCGCCCTGCCGACGCTACGCGCGGCCTTCGATCCGGCGGCGGCGCCGGGCGATTATTTCGGGCCCGGCGGCTTTTTGGAGATGCGCGGCGCGCCGGTCAAAGTGAAGCCCAGCGCCCGCGCCGGGGACGAAGACTCCGCGCAAAGGTTGTGGACGCATTCCGAGGCGCTCACCGGCGTCACCTACTGAGCCGATCTCGTCCGGGCGATGGCACGGCATTGCCTTCGCGCGGCCCGCGCCCTATCCACCGCGATGAAACAGCCACGGAGAGACGTATGGACGTGCGGGTAAAATGGGTCGAGGACCGGACTTTCCTCGGCGAGGCCGCCACCGGCCACAAGATCGCCTTCGGCACCGCGTCGGACGCGGGTCCGAAGCCCGGGCCGAGCCCGATGGAACTGGTGCTGATCGGCACCGGGGGATGTTCGGCCTATGACGTGGTGCATATCCTCGAAAAGGCCCGCGAACCGGTGGACAGCGTCGAGGTCGCACTCGATGCCGACCGCGCCGAGACCGATCCCAAGGTCTTCACCCGCATCCACATGCAGTTCATCGTCAAGGGGCGCGGGCTGACCCCCGCCAAGGTCGAGCGCGCGATCGCGCTGTCGGTCGAGAAATACTGCTCCGCCTCTGCGATGATGGCGAAGACGGCGGACCTCACACACGGGTTCGAGGTGATCGACACCACCGGCGCGTGACGGCGGGCGGACACCACCGGCGCGCGACCGCGCGCGGACACCACCGGCGCGCGACCGCGCGCGAACACCGCCGGCGCGCGACCGCGCGCGGACCCCATCGGGCGATGGGGTTGCCTGCGCCGGACAGGCCGGCGTGCAGTCAGCCGCTGCCTGAGCGCTTCGCCGAATGCACCCGGGCCGCAAGCTCCTCGAACGGGTCGACCTTGAGCTTCTCCGGCACGTAGCCGTCGGTTTCGAAATCGGGCAAATAGAGGCCCTGGGTCCAGCGCGCCGGCAACCGTTCGATGCCGTGGTTGAGGCCCCGGCTGACCGCCGCCGCGCGCAGCCGGATCCGCTCCGCCTTGTCCGGGTCGCGCGCCTTGAGCCGCTCATGCCAACGTGCGATCAGCTCGGCGCAGCCCTCCGAGCCCACCGAGGCCCAGGTGATCAAGGCCGCGAGCGGGATCAGCAAGGTGAGCCAGAGCACCTTGAACGGCCAGGCGATCACGAAGATCACCAGGAGCGCGACGGCGAGGCGCCGGGGCGCATCGGGGCGGCGCAGGAAACGCGCGGCCACACGCCTGGCGGCGGCCAACCCGGCGCCCACCCAGGCCCCGAGGCCGCGCATCGCGTCGCCCACCAACGCCACGAGGGCACGCGTTGGCCTGTCCAGCCAGCGCCGCGGCCGCCGCGTGCGGGGGCGGCGCGGCGCGACCGGCTCGACGACATCCTCGCCGCCATACCCCTCTCCATCCGTGCCGGCAATTTCGCCCGTCTCGACATCGATGATGCCATAAGGGCGGGTGGCCGCGCTGAGCGAGAGATCGTCCCAGTCTTCCTCTTCAGGATCGTCGTCCCAGGCTTCGGGCCCGGCATCCGGCCCCGGGACCGGGTCAGAAACCGGCGTCGCGGCGACGGCAGGCTCCGGGGTCGACGCGCCGGGACGCGGCGTCGCCGGCCCGGGCGGCCGCCGCGCCGGGGCCGGCAGGGCCTCCGCTTCGACGATCAGCTGCCGCACGATATCGAGCGTCAGGTCGGCCGCGACCGCGCCCGTCTCTTCCGTGTTCTCGCCTACGCTTTCCGAATCCCGCTCTCGTTCAACCATGGCAACCTCGCATCCACCCCCCGGTGATGAGCCGTACCTTGCCGTAAGAAGCGGGCAATAATTTGGCGCAGAGCGGGCCTTTCCTTTCCCTTCGAGACCGCCTATGCGGCGATTGTGTGCCGCGCGCGACGCCGCCACCCCCGGAGCCCTGACATGAACAACCTGCGCGGCGCTTTTCTGATGATTCTCGCCATGACCGGCTTCGCCGCCGAGGACGCCTTCATCAAGATCCTCGCCGCCGACATGCCGATGGGCCAGGTGCTGATCTACCTCGGGGCCGGCGGCGGCCTCGGCTTCGCCCTGTTGGCGAACCGGGCCGGGCACTGCGTGGTCTCGCGCGGGTTCTGGCACCCGATGGTGCTCTTGCGCAACGGCGGCGAGATCGTCGGCACCGCCGCCTTCATCACCGCGCTTTCGCTGATCCCGCTGTCGCTCGCCACCGCGCTTTTGCAGACCAACCCGCTGTTCGTGACCCTCGGGGCGATCCTGTTCTTCGGCGAAACGGTGGGGTGGCGGCGCTGGCTGGCGATCGGCATCGGCCTTGGCGGCGTCCTGGTGATGTTGCGCCCGGGGCTCGCGGCGTTCGACCCCAACGCGCTCTTCGCCGTCCTCGGCGCCCTCGGCCTCGCGGTGCGCGACCTGGCGCTGCGCCACCGTCCCGCGAGCGTCCACGCCCTCCAGCTCTCCGCCTGGGGCTTCTCGATGCTTGTCCCGGTGGGTCTCGGCATGCTGGTGTTCGACCAGGGGCCGGTCCGGATCGGCGGCACCCAGCTGCTGCAGCTCGCTGCCGCCATCGGCCTCGCCATGGCCGCCTATCATGCGCTGACCCACGCGATGAGAGAAGGCGAGGTCGGCTTCGTCACTCCATTTCGCTACGTGCGTGTGGTGTTCGGCTTCGCCGTCGCCTGGGTGATCTTTGCCGAACGCCCCGATCTGTGGATGTTCGTCGGCGCCGCGATCGTCGTCGGCGCCGGGCTCTACACCCTGGTTCGCGAGCGTCGACTAACCCGCGCCGCCCGCGCCGCGGGGCACACGTCCAGTCCATGCCCGCCATGACCTGCCCAAACTTCCCTTCCACCTAGCCCCCGTTAGCGCTATGAGGCAGGCACCCGAACATTGAACCAGGGAAAGCCTCCATGAGCACCATCATCGACATTTTCGGCCGCGAGATCCTCGACAGCCGCGGCAACCCGACCGTCGAGGTCGACGTCATCCTCGAAGACGGCACCATGGGCCGCGCGGCGGTGCCTTCCGGCGCCTCGACCGGCGCCCACGAAGCGCACGAGAAGCGCGACGGCGACAAGGATCGTTATGGCGGCAAGGGTGTCATGGAAGCGGTCGCCTCGGTCAACGGCGAGATCGCCGAAGCCCTCGTCGGCATGGACGCCACCGACCAGGAAGCGCTCGACGCGGCGATGATCGAGCTTGACGGCACCGCCAACAAGGCTCGCCTCGGGGCCAACGCCATCCTCGGCGTCTCGCTGGCCAATGCCAAGGCCGCGGCCGACTACACCTCGCTGCCGCTCTACCGCTACGTCGGCGGGTCTTCGGCCCGCGTCCTGCCAGTGCCAATGATGAACATCATCAACGGCGGCGAACATGCCAACAACCCGATCGACATTCAGGAATTCATGATCATGCCGGTCTCGGCGCCGAATGTGCGCGACGCCGTGCGGATGGGCGCCGAGACCTTCCACGCACTCAAGAAAGAGCTCGCGTCGGCCGGTTACAACACCGGGGTCGGCGACGAAGGCGGCTTCGCACCGAACCTCAGCTCCACCCGCGAAGCCATGGATTTCATTCTGAAATCCATCGAGAAAGCCGGGTTCAAACCGGGCGAGGATATCTACCTCGCGATGGATGCGGCCTCGTCGGAATACTACAGGGACGGCAAGTACGAGATGAAGGGCGAAGGACTTTCGCTGACCGCCGATGAGAACATCGCCTACCTTTCCAAGCTGGTGGACGACTACCCGATCATCTCGATCGAGGACGGCTGCGCCGAAGACGATTTCGAGGGCTGGCAACACCTCACCAGTGAGCTGGGCGGCAAGATCCAGCTGGTTGGTGACGACAATTTCGTCACCAACCCCGAGCGGCTCGCGAAGGGCATCGAGGGCGGCGTCGCCAACTCGCTGCTCGTCAAGGTCAACCAGATCGGAACGTTGAGCGAGACGCTGAAGGCCGTCGATATGGCCCACCGGGCGCGCTACACCTGCGTGATGAGCCACCGTTCGGGCGAGACCGAGGACAGCACCATCGCCGACCTCGCCGTCGCCACCAACTGCGGCCAGATCAAGACCGGCTCGCTGTCGCGCTCCGACCGCCTCGCCAAGTACAACCAGCTGATCCGCATCGAGGAACTGCTGGGCGAAGTGGCCGAATACGCCGGACGCTCGATTTTGAAGTGATCGCGTCCGACTGAACATGGAAACGCCCTTGCATCCGCGGGGGCGTTTTCGTTTCAATTGGTCAGTACACGTGAAATACCGGGTGCCGCCCCGGCCTGCCCGGCTGGTAATCCATCAAGAAATGAACGCAGCGCAGGCTTTCGCGCCGTGCAATCGGGTTTCTCAAGAGCCAGTCTGCAACATCCCGGGGAAACAACCGGGGTTCGGCGCTGAAGACGACGAGATAGTCGAACACCAATTCCCGTTTGACATATTTTGCATGTTTGCCGTCAAGCAAGCGGTTCAATTCTTTGATGAACCGGTCTTGTGTCCACTGCGCAGCCGTGAAGAACGGATCATTGTAAGAGGTAGGCCGCTTGCCCGAAGGCTCGGGTTTCTGCCTGTACATCTTCAGCCCGGAGATCAGGCCACCATCGACAAACTCGGCCAGCTCAACCGACACGAATTGTCCGGCGATAGTAGCAACGGCATCGGGCGGATCAGATGCGTTCATCACGACATCCTCGACCACCAATCCCAATTGTTCTTTGGCAGCAATCGCCCATTCACCCGCCCAGCTTTGTTCGGTCGCTGCCTTACTGCCGGGTAGAACATTGTCGTTGTGCGCCCCGGCCCCCGCGTGTCCGCGTTCGTTCCAGATCTGAACGAGCTTCGCGGTCGTCTCATCGGACCAGTCATCAGTCATGTGCGCACCATAGGCCTTTCGGGTCGCGCAACAAACTGGACCCCTCCATTTTCTTGGAAAGAATACTCCGGGGTCCTCGGGCAGCGCCCCAGGATAACATCGTCCGCGCGCCCCCTTTCCCGCGCCCCCTATCCCTGCCATGATCCCAGAAAACCCAAAACATGAGCAGCCCCATGTCCTTCCTCGCCACGATCAGACCCGCCGAAAAAGCCGTGGCCGGCTTCGTCCTCTTCTACCTCGCCGTCTTCTCGGCCTGGTTCTTCTCGATCGGCAACAACGAGTTCATCATCTACATCGTCACCATGCTGGTGCTGATGGGGCTGATCGGGTCCACGCTCCGGGTCGGCGAATACCCCCCGCGCATGCTCTGGGCGCTCGCAATCTGGGGGCTCTTGCATTGCGCCGGTGGCGGTGTGCCGATGGGCGACACCGTGCTCTACGCCACGCAGGTCATTCCGCTCGTCGGCAATGGCGATACCGAGATGACGCTGCTCAAATACGACCAGCTCGTCCACGCGCTCGGCTTCGCCGTCACCGCCTGGGTGCTTTGGCATGTGTTCACCCGGCATTACCCCGACACCCGGGGCACCTGGACGGCCTATGCCTTCCCGGCCCTCGCCTCGATGGGGCTCGGCGCGGTCAACGAGATCATCGAGTTCTCGGCCGTGGTGATCGTGCAGGACACCGGGGTCGGCGGCTATGTCAACACCGCGCTCGATCTGTGCTTCAACGGTGCCGGCGCGCTGATCGCGGTTCTGGTGATCGCCTGGACCCAACGGGCGCGGCCCTGACCCAGCCCGCACAACACAAAAGAAAGAGACCAAGATGAAACGCCTGTTGAAAGTCCTCGGTGTGTTCGCCGGCCTCCTCGTCCTCGCCGCCGCCGGGCTCTGGATCGGCACAAGCGGCGACTACCCGGTTGCCGCCACGGTCACCGACGACCCCGCGCTGCCGGCTGTCGACATCCTCGGCATCCGCCTCCACGGCGAGAGCTATGGTCCGGAAGACGGCCCCGCGGTGATCGTGCTCCACGGCGGGCCCGGCGGCGACTACCGCTCGCTGCTGCCGCTCGCGGCCCTCGCCGAAGATGGCTTGCGCGTGCAATTCTACGACCAGCGCGGTGCCGGGCTGTCCGAGCGTGTGGACCCGGATCAACTCACGCTCGACAGCCATCTCGCCGAACTCGACGCGCTGGCAGAAAGCCTCAGCCCCGATGCGCCGGTCACGCTGATCGGTCACAGCTGGGGCGCCATGCTGGCGAGCGCCTATCTCGGGCGGCACCCGGCCCGGGTCGACCGTGCGGTGCTGATCGAGCCCGGTTTCCTGTCCGCCGCGGAAGCGGATGCTTTCATGGCGGAGATGCAAGGCTACCTGCGCAGCCCCGGCGCGCTCGTCCAGATGGGACTGGCCGGGTTTCGCGCGAGCCACGTGAGAGGCCCCGACCCCGCAGCCGCCAACGACTTTCTGGTCGGCCGGTTGGTGCACTGGTTCGCAGCCCACCCGGACAACTCCTACCATTGCCCCGGCACCCCCTGGGACAGCCCGGCCTGGCGGTTCGGCGCCGCGGCGGGCCAGGCGGTGCAGGCCCAGGCGAGCCCGGCCGATCTCGACAGCCTTGGCGCGGTCGCGGATTTCTCCGGCCCGGTCCTGCTGATCAGCGGCGCCTGCGACGACTGGATCGGCCCGCCCCTTCAGGAACGCCACCTCGCCCTGTTCGCCGACGCGACCCACGTGGTGATCGAAGACGCCGGCCATGACGTGATCGACGACCAGCCCGCCAAAGCGCTGGCCGTCATCCGCGACTTCCTCGAGTGACCGCAGACGAGATCATCGCGACCCTCGACTTGTTGCCCCACCCCGAAGGCCGCTGGTTTCGCGAGACCTGGCGCACCGACCCGGCGGAGGGTGCCCGCCCCCCGGGCACCGCGATCTATGTCCTGCTCCGGGCCAGCGAGCGCAGCCTCTGGCACCGGATCGACGCGACCGAGGTCCGGTTTTCCCACGCAGGCAGCCCGCTGCGGTTGCGGCTCAGCCCGGACGCGACCGCCCCGCCGCAGCTTTTTGTCTCGGGCCGGATCTCGGGCCGGATCTCGGGCGCGCAGAACGGCCGCAACGGGTCGTGCCCGCGTTTCATTGGCAGGCGGCCGAGAGCAGGGGCGGTTTCACCCTCGTCTCCTGGACTGTCAGCCCCGGGTTCACCTTCGCAGGCTTCGAGCTCGCGCCGCCTCAGTTCGACATCCCCGGCTAGACCCGGGCGCGGGACAACGCGGTTTCAAAACCGCGTTCCAAGCCGCTTCGAAGCGGCTTCGGCGCCCTGTTCCGAGGTTCGCCCACAAAACACCAGTTAGCGCTACCGCTAAAGATCACAATAGCTTAGACCCCCGTCCGAGTTCGCCCACCCCTCGGGACACAGCGGCCAACCCCTCCCTGCGCGCCCGGGGGCCATTGCCTGCCGGACCGTCCGTCGTTACACCGGCGCCATGACCAACGTGCTCGACAAGATCAAGGCCTACAAGCTCGAGGAGGTGGCGGAAAAGAAGCGCCACCGCCCGATGGGCGTGCTCGAGGCCGAGGCCCGCGGCGCCCTCCCCGTGCGGGGCTTTGCCGACCGCCTCACCGCCGCCACCAAGACCGGCTACGGCCTCATCGCCGAAGTCAAGAAAGCCTCGCCCTCCAAGGGGCTGATCCGCGCGGATTTCGACCCGCCCGCGATCGCCCGGGCCTATGAGGCCGGGGGCGCCACCTGCCTCAGCGTGCTGACCGACACGCCCTCGTTCCAGGGCGCAGACGACTTCCTGGTCGCGGCCCGGGGCGCCACCACTCTGCCAGCGCTGCGCAAGGATTTCATGTACGATCCCTGGCAGGTCGCCGAAGCCCGCGCGCTCGGCGCCGATTGCATCCTCATCATCATGGCAAGCGTTGAAGACGGCCAGGCGGCAGAGTTGGAAGACGCGGCGTTTTCCTGGGGGATGGACGTGCTCGTCGAGGTCCACGACGCCGACGAACTTGCCCGCGCAACGCGGCTGAAATCGCCCCTGCTCGGCATCAACAACCGCAATCTCAAGACTTTCGAGACCTCGCTCGACACCACGCGCACGCTCGCGAAACTGGCCCCGGACGACCGGCTGCTGGTGTGCGAATCCGGGCTTTTCACGCCTGCCGATCTTGCCCAGATGGCGACGGTCGGGGCGCGGGCCTTCCTGATCGGCGAGAGCCTGATGCGGCAGACGGATGTCGAGGCCGCGACCCGCACCCTGCTTGAGAACCCCGTGGCCCCGGAGACAACCCCATGAGCGACCTCACCCATTTCGACGAAGGCGGCAAGGCCCACATGGTCGACGTTTCCGGCAAGGCGGTCACCGACCGGGTCGCGGTCGCCTCGGGCGCGGTGGTGATGTCGCCCGAAACCCTGGCGCTGGTCGAGGCGGGCACCGCCAAAAAGGGCGACGTGCTCGGCATCGCCCGGACTGCCGGGATCATGGGGGCCAAGAAAACCTCCGATCTGATCCCGCTCTGCCACCCGCTGCCAATCACCAGAGTGGCGCTCGACCTCGAACCCGACGCGACCCTGCCCGGCGTGCGGATCACCGCGACCGTCAAGACATCCGGCCAGACCGGGGTTGAAATGGAGGCGCTCACCGCCGTCACCACCGCGGCGCTCACGATCTATGACATGCTCAAAGCGGCCGAGAAGGGGATGCGGATCGAGGACATCCGGCTCCGCTCGAAGACCGGCGGCAAATCGGGCACCTGGGAGGCCGACGCGTGACGTCGACCTCGGGCCGGTCTCTGGAGTTGTTCTTCGTAGACGGGCAGCCGGACGGGTTGCTGACGGCCGAACTTTTCAACTGGACCGGCCATGTCCTGCAAGTCCCCCGGACCCGCCTGAAAGAAGCGCTCCGACGCACCGAGTGTGGCTTCACCGGCGTCTATATCCTCCTTGGCGACAGGGAAGCGGGGCCAACGGCCTATATCGGCGAAAGCGAGGACATCGGGGCACGCCTCAGGAACCATGCTTTGGAGAAAGAATGGTGGGATCGGGCGATCATCATCACGACCGCCGCCAACAATCTCCACAAGGCGCACGTGAAATACCTCGAATCGCGCCTCGTGGAACTGGCCATCAAGGCAGGCAATACCCCGCTCGAAAATGGCAATACACCTGCGCGATCCTCACTCTCCGAAGCCGCGCAAACCAATATGGAAGTTTTCATTAATAACCTCTCCGTTGTTCTGCCCGCAATCCGGGTCGACCTGCTCGTCGACCGGACTCGTCCGAAGATACCGGACGAAGACACCAAGACAGCCGGCCAAACCGCTTTCATCTTGACCTCGGAACGCGCTGGCATACATGCGCGCGCTGTTTTGAAAGAAGGCGAGTTGATCGTTCAAGCTGCGTCGCAAGTCCGTTCGGCATGGGTCGGGAAAGGGTCGTGGGACAAAGGGTACAGAAAGTTGAGGGAACACCTCATCGAAACAGGCATCATCGACTTTCAGGAAGGCACTGGGGTGTTCACCGAGAACTACGCGTTTTCCAGCCCGAGCGCGGCCGCAGCGGTCATTGTCGGGCGCGCCGCAAACGGTCGCACGGAGTGGCACGTTGAAGGACGAAAACAGACCTACGGGGAATGGGAAGAAGAACAACTCCGAACCGAGGGGAGCACAACATGATCACCGTCACCGAGGCCCTCGAGCGGCTGTTCGCCCTCGCCACCCCCACCGGGACCGAGACCGTGCCGCTGGCCGACGCTGCCGGCCGGGTGCTGGCAGCACCCGTGGTGGCGACCCGCGACCAACCGCCCTTCCCCGCCTCGGCCATGGACGGCTACGCGGTGAAAGGCGTCGAGGCCGATCCGGACGCGATGTTCAAGGTGATCGGCGAAGCGCGGGCCGGGGCGCGGTTCGAGGGCCGGGTCGGCCCAGGCCAGGCGGTGCGGATCTTCACCGGCGCCCCGGTGCCCGAAGGCGCGGACCGGATCGTCATCCAGGAGGACGTGACCCGGACCGGTGACCTCATCAGCCTCGCGCGCGACCTCGACGCCGGACCCTACCTGCGCCCGGCCGGGATGGATTTCGCCGCTGGCGACCGGCTCGACGCGCCGCGCATCCTCGGCCCCCGGGACCTTGCACTGATTGCGGCGATGAACGCCGGACAGCTCACCGTCGCCCGCCGGCCAGAGGTGGCGCTGATCGCCACCGGCGATGAGCTGGTCATGCCGGGCGAAGAGCCCGGCCCCGACCAGATCATCGCCTCGAACGCCTTCGGCCTCAAAGCCATGCTCGAGGCCGCAGGCGCCCGCGCCCGGCTGCTGCCGATTGCGCGCGACAATTCAGACAGCCTGAGAACGGTGTTCGGTCTCGCCGCCGACGCCGACCTCGTGGTCACAATCGGCGGTGCCTCGGTGGGCGACCACGACCTTGTCGGCCCCGTTGCCGCCGAGCTCGGAATGGCGCAGAGCTTCTACAAAGTGGCGATGCGACCGGGCAAACCGCTGATGGCGGGCCGTCTCGGCACCGCCGCCATGGTCGGCCTGCCCGGAAACCCGGTCTCTGCGCTGGTCTGCGGCCAGGTCTTCCTGGTGCCGATGCTACGCGCCATGCTGGGTTTGGGCGCGGCCCCGGCGTTCCGGCAACAGGCCCTGCTTGCCGAGGACATCCCGAACAATGGACCGCGCGAACATTACATGCGCGCGGTGGTCGACGAGACCGGTATCCGACTGCTGCCGGCGCAGGACTCGGCGCTTCTGACGATCCTCGCCAACGCCAACGCACTCCTGGTGCGTCCGGTTTCGGACCCGGCGCGCGCCGCCGGAACGCCCGTCGACTATGTCCCGCTCTGAAAGCCAAAGCAGACCTGAGCTCAGCCCCTTTCCCAGCCTGCCGGAGCCCAATTCCGGCCCTCGCCGAACCCGTCTCCGCCGCGGTCGGTCCCTGCGGAGCACACCGTTTCGCAGTGAGTCACTGTTGCCACGGTGTTCGCGCCGTTAACACGGGTTAATTGACATGAAACGGGAACGGTTCTAGAACATAAACTGAACGCTCCCGCGCCAAGGAAAGAACCCGACGGGAGGAACACACAGGAACATACAAGGGAACGAGCAGATGTTGACACGCAAGCAACTGGATTTGCTGGATTTTATCAACAAGCGTTTGCAGCGCGACGGTGTTCCGCCCTCGTTCGACGAAATGAAGGAAGCGCTTGACCTGCGCTCCAAGTCGGGGATCCACAGGCTCATCACCGCGCTCGAGGAGCGCGGCTTCATTCGCCGCCTGCCGCACCGGGCCCGTGCGATCGAGATCCTCAAATTGCCGGAGGCCCTCGACAGGGGCGCGGGCGGCCGTGCCGGGTTCGAGCCCCGGATCATCGACGGCGACCGTCCCGCAAGGACCCCGGCGAACGCGATGCCGCTCGACAATGCTCCGGCGCTGGAACTGCCGCTGCTCGGCCGAATCGCCGCCGGTACGCCGATCGAAGCGATCACCGACGGTCAGAGCCACGTCGCCATTCCCGGCAGCATGGTTGCCGGGGCAGGAAAGCACTATGCCCTTGAGGTCAAGGGCGAATCCATGATCGACGCCGGGATCAATTCAGGTGACGTCGTCGTCATCCGCGAGACCTCCGTGGCCGACAACGGCGACATCGTCGTCGCCCAGGTCGATGGCTACGAAGCGACACTCAAGCGCTACAAGAAATCGGGCGATATGGTAATGCTGGAGGCTGCAAACCCGGCATTCGAAACCCGGCTCCTGCGCCACGACCAGGTCGAGGTCCAGGGCAAACTTGTGGGGTTGATCCGGACCTATTGATCGGTCGCGGATTTTTCTAAGAAAAATCCGACACGTTTTCCGTGCGGAAAACGGCACGATTTCCGTAGGGAAATCGAAACGAAATCCGCACGGATTTCGCGCCCGCCGGTCCTATCGCGCGCCGGTCCATGGGCGCGCACCCGACTGTTGTGCGACGCTTTCGACCCGCCACCCGTCCTTCGCAGGCCAGAGTGCCAGCGCCCCGGTCTCGAATAGGCGGCGCTTGTCGTAGACGTCGCAGCCCGCGGGCGGCGCCTCCACCTCGGTCGATACCACGACGATGTCCGCTTCGGCGCAGGCAGCCGGCACGCGCTCTGTCGCGCCGCGCCCGCTCAGCGCCGCGACCCGGACCGCGCCAAGGTCGACGACGAGGGAGCCTTTCTCGCCGTGGAACCCGCGCCGGTTCGCCGCCCTGTCCTGATCGACAGAATCGCCGTCGTTCTCGAGCCAGACCGCCGCTGTAAAGCTGTCACCACGGGGTTTCGACAAGGCCCGCCCCTCCGGTGTCATCACGCCAACGAGCCCGCCGGAAGGTGCCACCAGCACGGGCGGGCGTTCGGCGTCGGCCCAGAGCGCGAAGGCGATCACCAGCGGCGCGATACCGGCGAGCCGGGGGCGCCCGCGCAGCAGCACCAGGGTCAATCCGCCTGCGGTCACCAGCGGCAAAACCAACGGTCCGGGCGACGGAACATGGCCGACCGCGCCCTCGAGCCCGGACACCCAGGCCGCAACGGCGAGGATCCAGCGGATCGGCCATTGCATCAACCAGAGCATCACGCCGCCGAGGCCGAAGGGCGCGGCCAGCGCCGCCAGAACTGCCAGCGGGATCACCGCAGCACCCATCACCGGCACCGCCAGCATGTTTGCCAGCAACCCGTAGTAGGAAACCTGATTGAAATGCGCCGCAGCGAAGGGTGCGGTGGCGAGGCCGGCGATGGCCGAGGACAGAAGCACGCCCGTCACCGGCTGCATCCAGCGCGGCGGACGCCATCCTTTCCAGTCGCGCATGGCCCCGAAGACGAAGACCAGCGCGATTGTCGCCGAGAACGACATCTGGAATCCCGGCTCAGTGAGCGATTCCGGCTGGGCGAGCAGGATCAGGGTCGCCGCGAGCGCAACCGCGCGCAGGGTGAGCGCCCGCCGGTCGATGAGCACCGCGCCGAACATCACCGAGACCATGATGAAGGCGCGTTCCGTGGCGATGCTGCCGCCCGAGAGCGCGAAGTAGAAGGCGCCCGCCTGGAGCGCGCCGACGGCCGCGATTTTTCGGATCGGTACCGTGTCGGCCAGCCCCGGCACCAGCGCCATCGCGTAGCGCAGGGCCGCGTAGACGAAGGCGGTGAGCAGCCCCATGTGCAGACCCGAGATCGCGAGCAGGTGGGCGAGGTTCGAATCGCGCAAGGTCTGGATTGTCTCCCGGCTCATCGCCGCGCGGTCGCCGGTGGTGATCGCGGCGGCAAAGGCGCCGGGTTCGCCCGGGATCCGCGCCTGGACCCAGGTCGAGATCGCCCGCCGCACCTTCTGGACGACCACGCCGCCGCCCTGATGGCCACCGGCCGCCGTGACCTCGGGCGGCAGCGGCAACGCAGGCGCCCGTGTGTAGCCCACCGCGCCCAACCGGTCGAACCAGGCCATGCGGCGGAAATCGAAGCCGCCGGGTTCCACCGGTCCCTCCGGCCCGGAGAGAAACGCCGTCACCGCAAGACGTTGACCGGGGATGGGGGCCAGGAACGGCTGGTCACCGTGCAGGGAAACCCGGACCCGCTCTGGCACCTTCGCGGGGGCGACCCGATCGAGGCGGATCCGGTCGAGAGTCAGGCGGGTGGCGTCGGACGCGGAGCGGTCGATCTTGACCACCCGGCCCTCCACCGGGCCGTAGTAGCGAAAACCAAGCACCGGGGCAGACACGCTGGCGCTGCGAAGCCCGCCGGCGAGCAGGCCGGCGGCGACGAGCGCGACCCCGAGCAGCAGGAAGCCAAGCCCAGCCAGCCGCCCCCGCGTCAGGTCCGCACCGAGCCCCGCCAGCCCGACCGTGACCAGTCCGAGCACCGCCCAGGCCAGCATCGTGGGCTCGACCGGCAACCCGAAATAGGTTCCGACGCCGAGGCCGAGGCAGATCGGCACGAACAGTATGCGCCGACCGCTGAAGCGTTCGATCCGCCCGGAGATGATCGCCAGCAGTTTCACCTTTGTCCTCTTGCTCGGCGCCCCACATCGGCGCGCAGGGCGCTGCGGGACAATGAAATGCCACGTTCCGCGGGGGCGAGACGCCTTTCCCTCCATCCGCAAACGCACTAGACACGTGCGCGAACATACCAAAAACATGGTTTCCAAAAGGTTAACGCAGCCCATGCCCGACGCCGCGCCCAGCCACGATGTGGTCACCCGCTTCGCCCCTTCGCCGACCGGCTTTCTGCATATTGGCGGCGCCCGCACGGCGCTGTTCAACTGGCTCTATGCCCGCGGCCGCGGCGGCAAATTCCTGCTCCGGATCGAAGACACCGACCGCGCCCGGTCGACCCCCGAAGCCACGCACGCGATTCTCGCCGGGCTCGATTGGCTCGGGCTCGACTACGACGACGAACCGGTCAGCCAGGCCGACCGCGCGCCCCGACATGCCGAGGTTGCCCAGGCGATGCTGGCGGCGGGCCACGCCTACAAGTGTTTCTCGACGCCCGAGGAAATCGCCGCCTTCCGCGAACAGGCCCGCGTGGAGAGCCGCTCGACCCTGTTCCAGTCGCCCTGGCGCGACGTGAACCCGGCCGACCATCCCGACGGCGCCTACGCGGTCCGCCTGAAGGCGCCGCGCGACGGGGTCACCGTGATCCGGGACGCGGTGCAGGGCGACGTCACCATCCGAAACGACCAGCTCGATGACATGATCTGCCTGCGCTCCGACGGGACGCCGACCTACATGCTCGCCGTTGTGGTCGACGACCACGACATGGGGGTCACCCACGTGATCCGCGGCGACGATCACCTCAACAACGCGGCGCGCCAGATCCAGGTCTACAAGGCGATGGGCTGGGACATACCGGTCTTTGCCCATATCCCGCTGATCCATGGCCCCGACGGCAAGAAGCTGTCGAAACGCCACGGATCGCTCGGCGTGGAGGAATATCGCGCCATGGGCTACCCTGCGGCGGCGGTGCGCAACTACCTCGCGCGGCTCGGCTGGAGCCACGGCGACGACGAGTTTTTCACCGATGAGCAGGCCCAGGCCTGGTTCGATTTCGACGGAATCGGCAAGGGCCCGGCGCGGTTCGATTTCAAAAAACTCGACAACATCTCCGGCCAGCATATCGCCGCGATGGCGCCCGAAGAGATTGTTTTGCAAGTGCAGGATTATCTCGATGCAACCGGCGGCCGGCCGCTCTCGGCGCCGGAAGCGCGGCTCCTGGGGCAGGCGATGGACAGCCTCAGGCCCGGGGCGAAGACCCTGCCGCAAATCCTTGAAAAAGCGCGCTTTGCCCTGATCGCCCGTCCGATCGACCGGGATGAGAAAGCGGAAAAATCTCTCGATGATGTATCCCGTGGTATACTGAGAGAATTGACGCCGCAGCTGCGAACTGCTAGCTGGGAACGCAACACGCTGGAAGAAATCCTGAATGCGCTTGCCGAGGCCCGCGACACGAAGTTCGGCAAGCTGGCGGCGCCCCTGCGTGCCGCCCTCGCCGGACGGGCCGTGACGCCAAGCGTTTTCGACATGATGCTGCTATTGGGCCGCGACGAGAGCATCGCGCGGATCGAGGAGGCGGCACGATAACCGCCCCCCGCAGGGGGGCTCCTTGCGAAAGGGATGCCAATGCCGAACGAGACGGGAACCGCGAAGCTCACCTATGGCGACAAGGAGCTCGAGCTGCCGATGTATTCGCCCTCCGTGGGTCCGGACGTCATCGACATCACCAAGCTCTACGCCCAGGGCGGCGTCTTCACCCACGACCCGGGGTTTACCTCGACCTCGTCCTGCGAAAGCGCGATCACCTATATCGACGGCGAAAAAGGTGAGCTCCTGTACCGCGGCTACCCGATCGACCAGCTGGCGGAAAAGTCGCATTACCTCGAAGTCTGCTTCCTGCTGCTCTACGGTCACCTGCCGACGGCCGATGAGGCCGAGAACTTCGAGTTTCGCGTCACCCGCCACACGATGGTGCATGAGCAACTGATGAAGTTCTTCTCCGGGTACCGGCGTGATGCGCACCCGATGGCGACGCTGGTGGGCGTGGTCGGCGCTCTTTCGGCCTTCTACCACGACTCGGTCGACATCTCGGACCCGTGGCAGCGCGAAGTGGCGGCGGTGCGGATGATCGCAAAACTGCCCACCATCACCGCGATGGCCTACAAGTACTCGATCGGCCAACCCTTCGTGTATCCGAAGAACACCCACGATTATGCGTCGAACTTCCTGCATATGTGCTTCTCGGTCCCGGCCGAGGAATACGAGGTGAATCCGATCCTCGCGCGCGCGATGGACCGGATCTTCACCCTGCATGCCGACCACGAGCAGAACGCCTCGACCTCGACGGTGCGCCTCGCCGGGTCCTCGGGCGCCAACCCGTTTGCCTGTATCGCCGCCGGCATCGCCTGCCTCTGGGGCCCGGCCCACGGCGGCGCCAACCAGGCCTGCCTCGAGATGCTGAAGGAGATCGGCTCGCGCGACCGGATCCCCGAGTACATCGCCCGCGCCAAAGACAAGGACGATCCGTTCCGACTGATGGGCTTCGGCCACCGCGTCTACAAGAATTTCGACCCGCGTGCGAAGGTGATGAAGGAAAGCGCCCATGAGGTGCTCGGCCTGCTCGGCGTCGACGACAACGAAACCCTGCAGGTAGCGATGGAGCTCGAGAAAATCGCGCTCGAGGATCCCTATTTCGTTGAGAAGAAGCTTTATCCCAACGTCGATTTCTACTCAGGGATAATCCTCGAGGCGATGGGCTTCCCGACCGCGATGTTCACGCCGATCTTCGCGCTGTCGCGCACCGTCGGCTGGATTTCGCAGTGGAAGGAGATGCTGGGCGATCCGGGTCAGAAGATCGGCCGCCCGCGCCAGCTCTACACCGGCGAGACCTTCCGCGACTACGTGGAGATGGAAGACCGCTGAGGCGGGACACGCGCTTGACACCACCAGGGCCGCCTCCAGGGGCGGCCTTTTTGATGCGGGCTTGCGTAGAGCCTGGGCATCGGTCCGCCTGAGGCAAAGGTACCAGGAGGTCACCCGCATGACCGAGACCCACCCCGGCGGCTGCCTGTGCGGCGCGTCACGGTTCCAGTTCGAGGGCGCGCCGAAGTTCGCAATCCAGTGTTTCTGTCGCGATTGCCAGCATGTCTCAGGGAGCGACCACCTGCCGCAACTTGCCGTCGACCGGGCGATGTTGACTCGAACCGGGCCGATCGAAAGGTACGAAGACACGGCGGAATCGGGCAGCACGCTCGGGTTTCACTTCTGCGCCGATTTCGGCGCGCCGCTGTTCAAGACCACCTCGAAAGCGCCTGAACTGGTCTTCGTGTATCCCGGCGCGCTTGACGATCCCTCGGTCTACGAACCCGGCCAGAACGTGTTCGAAGCCTCGCGCCAACCCTGGGACAGCTGAGGTGAACCCAACCTGAGCGCGGCCCTTACCGCCCCTCGAACTTCGGCGCCCGCTTCTCCAGAAACGCCAACACGCCTTCCTTGAAGTCGCGTGAGCGGCCGCACTTGCCCTGGGTGCGGGCTTCGAGCGCGATCTGTTCGTCGAAGGAATTCGACAGCGAGGCGCGCAGCGCCGCCTTGATGCCCTGGTAAGAGAGCGTCGGCCCATCGGCGAGATGGCGCGCGCGCGCGCGCCAGTGCTCCTCGAAGCCCATGTCGGGCACCGCTTCCCAGATCATCCCCCAATCGTCCGCTTGTTCGGCGGTGATCTTTTCGGCGAAGAGGGCCGCGCCAATGGCCTTGGGAAGGCCCATGGCGCGCGGCAGGATGAAGGTGCCGCCAGCATCGGGGATCAGGCCAATCCGGCTGAAGGCCTGCAGGAAATACGCAGAATGCGCGGCGATCACCACGTCGGCCGCCAGCGCGATGTTGGCCCCCGCCCCGGCGGCGGCACCGTTCACTGCGGCCACCACAGGCACGGGGCAATCGACGATGGCGCGCAGGAGGGGTTCGTATTCGTCGCGCAGCGTGCGTTCGAGATCGATGCTTTCGGCATTGGCACGGTCGCCGAGATCCTGACCCGAGCAGAAAGCCCGCCCTGCCCCGGTCATCACCACCACCCGCGCGCCGTGCCCCGCCCGGCGCACCGCATCGGCCATCTCGGCGCGCATCCGGGTGTTGAGCGCGTTCATCTTTTCGGGCCGGTTCAGGGTCAGAACCGCCAGCCCCGCCTCGATCTCGAGGGTGATCGTGTCGTAGTCCATGTGCGCCTCCCCGGAGGATTTCCGGGGCGCAGATTAGCGGCGACGACGGGCGATGGAAAGACACAAAGCCGACCGGAGAGTCGGGAATTTACGCGTGCCGCGGGCGGGAAACGTTTTTCGTCCGAAAAACGGATCGGTTTCCGGACGGAAACCGTGCCGAATTCCGTCCGGAATTCGGACCCGCACGACCCTCGGGTGTCGGCTTCCTGGCTGGAGCGCCTGGAGCGCTTTTCGTCCTGCTCCGGATTGCATGAACGTCCCAGTAGGCCGGGTCCGGATCAGCCGCGCATCAGCTCGTCGAGCCTGGTCTTTTCCTCGTCCGACAGCGCCACCGCAGGTTCCGGCGCGGCGGCACGGCGGCGCAGATACAGCGCGGCCCCGCCTGCCGCGAGCAGGAACAGCACCGGCCCCGCGCCCCAGAGGAGCAGGTTCGCGCCCCCGGTCGTCGGTTTCATCAACACATATTCGCCGTATCGCTCGACGACGAAATCCAGCACTTCGTCATTCGAATCGCCCTCCAGCACCCGTTCGCGCACCAAGAGGCGCAGGTCGCGCGCGATCCCGGCGTTCGATTCGTCGATGTTTTCGCCCCGGCAGACGACACAGCGCAGACCCGCCGAAATCTCTCGAGCGCGGGATTCCAAGCCAGGATCGGCAAGGACTTCGTCGGGGTTCACGGCGCGTGCGGCATGCGGCGCAAGCGCCGCCGCCCCGAACAGGGCGACAACCGTCGCGAGGAGCAGTTTTCTCATTCCGCCGGCACTCCCTTGGGCTCGAGCTGCGCCCGGGCTGCGCCCGCCGCCACCCGGTAACGCCGGTCGGAGAGGCTGAGAAGACCGCCGAGCGCCATGATGATCGTTCCGCCCCAGATCCAGTTGGCAAAGGGCTTGATGAAGGTACGCACCGCCCAGCCGCCACCCGTCTGCGGGTCGCCGATCACCAGGTAGATGTCGCGCCAGAAGCCGTTGGCGATGGCGGCCTCGGTGGTCGGCATCGCCTGCACCGGGTAGACACGTTTCTCGGGGCTCAACGATGCGACGAGTTCGCCGTCTTTGTGCACGTCCATGTGACCAAAGGTGGTGACATAGTTCGGCCCCTGCTCACGTGTCACATCGGTGAGCGTTACTGCGTAGCCCGAGACCTCGAATGTCTCACCGATCTGGGCGACACGGATATCCTCGGTCTGCCAGGCCATGAGCCCGGCGATCCCCGCCACGGTGACGCCGAAGCCGGTATGAGCCGTGAACTTGCCCCAGTCGGCCCTGGGCAGGCGCCGCAGCCGCGACACCCGTCCGCCGAGCGGACCGCGCCCGGTTCGCGACAGCAGGTCGACCAGCGCGCCCGACACTAGCCAGGTGCCCAATAGGAAGCCTACCGGCCCCAGCATCGTCTTGCTGGTCTGGAGCGTCCAGGCAAGCAGCGCGACCAGAACCGCCAGCACCAAGGCCGGGAGGAGCGGCTTCACCACGCGTCCGATCCGAGCCCGCTTCCAGGGCAACATCGCCCCGATCGGCAAGACCACCGACAACACCACCATGAAGGGGGTGAAGGCCGCCTCGAAGAACGGCGCACCGACCGAGAGCTTGCGGTCGAACAGCATCTCCGCCACCAGCGGCCAGACCGTGCCGATGAACACGACGAAAGCCGAGACCGCGAGCAGGATGTTGTTGAGCACCAGCGCGCTTTCGCGGCTGACCACGCCGAACACGCCCTTGGCTTCCATCGCTTGCGCGCGGGCCGCGAACAGGGTGAGCGCGCCGCCGGTGAAGACCGCGAGGATCATCAGGATGTAGACACCGCGGGTCGGGTCGGTCGCGAAAGCGTGGACCGAGGTGATGATCCCCGAGCGCACAAGGAAGGTGCCGATCAGCGAAAAGCCAAAGGCAAGGATCGCGAGCAGGATCGTCCAGGATTTGAGCGCCTCGCGCTTCTCGACGACGATTGCCGAATGAAGCAGCGCGGCGGCGAAGAGCCAGGGCATGAAGGAGGCGTTTTCCACCGGATCCCAGAACCAAAAGCCGCCCCAGCCAAGCTCGTAGTAGGCCCACCAGGAGCCGAGCCCGATCCCGATGGTGAGAAACACCCAGGCCGCGAGCGTCCAGGGCCGCACCCAGCGCGCCCAGGCGGCATCGACCTTGCCCTCGATGAGCGCGGCGACGGCGAAGGAGAAAGCCATCGAGAGGCCGACATAGCCGAGGTAGAGGAACGGCGGGTGGAAGGCGAGCCCCGGGTCCTGCAGGAGCGGGTTGAGATCCTGCCCGTCGAACGGCGGAAAAGCGATCCGCAGGAAGGGGTTCGACGTGAAGATGATGAAGCCGAGAAAAGCTACGCCGATCGCGGCTTGTACCGACAGCACACGCGCCTTCAAGGATGGCGGCAGCCCGCCCCCGAACCAGGCCGCCATCGCGCCGAACAGGGCCACGATCAGCACCCAAAGCAGCATCGAGCCCTCGTGGTTCCCCCAAACGCCGGAGAACTTGTAGAGCATCGGTTGCAGCGTGTGCGAATTGGCCCAGACCAGGTGCAGCGAGAAATCGTCGGTGACGAAGGCCCAGGTGAGCGCGGCGAAAGAGGCGGCGATGAAGGCGAATTGCAGGCTGGCGGCGGGAGCGGCCACGGCCATCCAGCCGGCCCAGCCCTTCCACGCGCCGATGAGGGGTACGATCATCTGCACGATGGCCACGCCCAGCGCCAGGATCAGCGCAAAATGTCCGAGTTCGGTAATCATGTGCGGGACCCTATTGCCAAACCGACGACAGGCCAATCCCGCGCGGTCGTTTGTCGCAGGATTGTGTGTGCGGCCTTTCGCCCGTGGCCGCTCCCGGGCGGGCTGTGGCCTGCGACGCCCTGGGCGCCCCGTCGCCGAGATCACGTCCCTTCGAACGGGGTCTGGAAAACGGCGGGAAACCTGCGTTAGTGTTGCGCCGGCGATCTACCTTGTCCGAGGCTTGCATGACACAGAACACATCGCACCTCGCCCCTCTTGGGGCCACATCGCCCTTGGAGGCATTGCTTTCTCGGGCGGCGGAGCCTGTCGCTTTGCTTGGAAACGTGCCGGCCCGAACCGAGACCGGCCGCGCGCCGCGCCAGCCCGGTGGTTTCCGACCGCCTGTGCGGTCCAAACCGCTTATGAGGCAGGTCTTTTCCCATAGTCCCCGGTTTGCCAGGCGCCGCGCGCGGTGGACCGGACCCATCCTGACTCTGCTGATGCTGTTCGGCGCAGCCGCCGCCGTGAGCGATCCGGCCGGACCGGACGCAGCGGCCACGGGCTGCTGGAGCCCCGGCGGGGCCCCGGCGCTGTTTTCCTGGTCCGGCACACCCGGTATCGCCTGCCGCGATGGTGCCGGGGCCTCCGGATCCGCTCATGAAACGCAGCGGTCCGCGACCGCGCCTGGGTCGGCACAGGATACGGGCGGCGCGGCGACGCCCGCCCAGGTCACGTTCTCCGGTACTGCCTATGTCGGTATCGCCGTCGCGTTTTGATCCCGCAACAGCGGCGCCGGGCCGCACCAAGACACGTCGCCCCGGTCCTGCCGGCTGCACTTGGCGCTACTCCGCACATCAAAGCTGCTTTGGAAACAACAATTGATCGTTGAATAGCAATGCCGTAAATTAAATGGAAACAAAGAGCCGAAAAGCGGCCGATTGATAGGCAATGGAGCAGAAAATGAAACGTACGAGTCCCGTCCTCGCCGCCGCCTTCACGGCTGCGGTCTCCTTGGTGAGCCCAGCCCTCGCAGGCGATTTCGATGGCGCCTATGTAGGCCTCGGCCTGACCGCGGGCTTCAACGCGCCCTCGGTGCCCGACTACGAAGCCAGCGCCTTCATCGGTTACAACTGGGATTTCGGCAACCAGATGATCGCGGGCGGTGAATTGGACCTGACCTACAACCCCAACTCGCTCTGGGCAGCCACCCCGGCTGCGACCACCACCTTCGATGGGCGCTTGGGGTATCTCGCGCGTGAAGACGTCATGGTCTACGGCCGGGCCGGTGGCGGTTACACCAGCGGTGGCCCCGGCAGCTATGTCTGGGATCTGGGCATCGGTGCAGAATACATGATGCAGAACGGCCTGACCGTGCGCGGCGAGTTTGACCGGGTCGACCCGTTTGAAACCGGCATGGACACGCAGGTGAACGGCCGTCTCGGCGTCGTGATGAACTTCTGATCGTCCACGCAACTCAATACCGTCGTGTAACGCGCTCCGTTCGGGGCGCGTTCGCGTTTGCGGGCCCCGGAGCTGCGCCCGACCAGGGCCCGGCCACCGCATGACCGGGCCGGAGCGCGGGGCGTGCACCGTCGGGCTTAGCCACCGAACAACACGACCCCGGCCGCCGAGACCCCGAGCGCGACAAGGACCGGCCACAGGAACCCCATGCCGTGACGCCCGAAGGACCGGTGGATGACCGCGAAGTGCAAGAGCGCACCGACGATGCAAACCGCAAGCACCACCAGAGCCGAGTCCTCGCTGCGAAGACCGACCGGCAGGCCCAGCAGATCGACGATCCAGAAGCCGCCCGCGAACAGCCCCGTCCCGAGCCAACTGAACGACATTCCCAGCGCCAGCGGCGTAGCGCGCTCGCCCCACAGCCAAAGAAATGTGGCCGAGATCATCAGCGACATCATCGCGATGGCGCCGGACACGATCTCAACCACCGCGTCGTGCCCGGCGAGGTGTTTGCCCGCCTCCAGCGCAAGCACGACCAGGGCAAGCAGAGCAACCGCCTGTTTCATCTTTCAAGAACCTCTCTCACAGCCCTGTCCAATTCCCGTGCCGCCCGCCGGTTGCGCTGCACCGACCGGTCGAACCGCACTCCGGTGAAGAGCGCGCGCAGCCACCGCCGCCAGACCGCCAACGTTACGTTCATTCGCCCCCCCCCCGCGCGCGCGGCAGCCGCTCCTGGATGATCGTGGTGATCTGGGTGAGGATCAGGCTGTTCTTGTCGAGCACGGCGCGCGTCGCCTGGTCCTTCTGCAGATCCCGCCAGAGCAGGTAGAAGACAAGCACTACCCAGGGGCCGTGCTCGGCCAGGAGCGAAACGAGGAAGTCGCCACTCATGGGCCGGCCCGCCAGGCCGCGAGCGCCGGATTGTCGTCCTCGGCCCCCGGTTTCGCCGCCGCAGAGCCCGCCCCCAGCGCTTCCAGCGCCTCGACATTTCTGACCACGGCACCCGTACGTCCCATGGTCTCGGCGAGCGAGCGCTGAAACTCCTGCCCCTTTGACTGGCTCCGGGCGCCGAAATAGAAGCTTACGATCGCGCCCATCAGCCACCACAGCGGCTCCGGCACAAGCTGGATGCCCTGCATCCGGGCGGCAAACCAGACCGGGTTCACCATCGCCGCAACGAAGAGCCCGAGCGTGCCGATGGCGAGCGCGGGCCGCGGCAGACGATTGATCCCGTCCATGATCCGGTCGAACCACCCGCGACGGGGCCGTGTGAACTCGGTGGCGAATTGTGACAGCGCCGCCGCCCGCCAGACGGCCTCGCGCTCGGCGGCGGCTTCGGTGTTCTCCATGAACACTTCGGCCGTGTCCTTGATGAGGTTGGCGCCATTTCCAAACAGCGCGCCGGTCAGCGTCCCGACTACCCCCATTTCGCCACTCGCGCGCGGTGCTCGGCCTCGGTGAGGTGGTATTTCGGACTGATGAATTCCTCGGCGCGCCGGATCCAGCCGCCCTTGCCGCCATCGCGCCGGCGGGCGTATTTGCGGCTCGCGGGCCGGCCGTCGGCGATTCGGTAGTAGTAGTTGCGCCGCTCGATCCCATAAGCGTCGGTGATGTAGCCCGGCGCGGCACGCGCCGCAGCCTCAGCCGCGGCCGCCGTCAGCGGACCGATGACTCCATCGACACTCAACGCGTGCCCCATCCGGTTGAGGAGCCTTTGCAGGAGGCGCACGGCATTGGCGCCCGAATTCACGTGCATGTCGAAGACCGACGGCTGCAGCGCCTCCGGCAGGGTCGCGATCCCGGGGCCGTCGAAATAGTGCTTCACGAAGATCGAACGCGCCTGGGCGCGGCTGAGCCGGCGGACGTCTTCTGCCGTCACCTGCCCGTCGCCGTCGAGATCCAACCCCAGGCGCCGCATCGTGTGGATGGTGACACCGAAGTTGGTAGCACCCCCGGGATCGTCCGGGTCGTTCACGTAGCCGCCCTCACGGGCGACGATCTCGTCTGCAATCTGCTCGACGGAAAGCATGGGCCTGCCCTCTCTTTGTTGCGAGGGGCAGGCTCGGGGAATTCGTTTAAAAAGGGTGAAAGACAGCGCGCGGCCAAGCTCACCGGCTGCGCGAGAGGGTGCTCAAACGCGCCCGGGTCGCAACGGGCGCGGTTTCCGATGCGGAAACCGGAACAAAATCCGCCGCGGATTTTGTCACGAAATCCGCAACGGATTTCGCTGCGCTAGTTGCTCACGACCCCGGCTCGGCGTCTTCCGGATCGACGTAGACTCCGGTGTCCTTCAACGCGTCCATCACCTCTTTCGGCATATAGCTCTCGTCATGCTTGGCGAGGATCTCGGACGCCACGAACACGCCGTCGACATAGGTCCCGGTCCCGATCATGCCGGAATTCTCGGTAAAAAGATCGGGCAGGATGCCGGTGAAGGTCACCGGCACCGAATAGGCGCCGTCGGTGACGTCGAATGTCACCGTCTCGCCCTCGCCGCGCACCAGTGTGCCGTCTTCCACGAGCCCTCCGAGCCGGAAGATCTCACCTTCCGCCGGTGGTTCTTCCATCACCTGGGTCGGCGCCCGGAAATAGTTGATCCCGTCTCTGAAGGCGTATCCGATCAGCCCGACGGACAACGCCAGCGCCACGAAGGCCATCACGACGATCTGGATACGGCGTTGTTTCTTGAGACCCTTCATCCCGGCCATGTCACATCCTCCTAAATCTCTTGGGCGACCGGTGCATGACCTGTCCCGCCCCGGTTTGTCTCAGGGGAACACCGGCGCGAGCATCAGCCCCGCGGTTTCCGCTTCTCCAAGCATAAGGTTCGCATTCTGCACGGCCTGTCCCGACGACCCCTTGGTCAGGTTGTCGAGAGTCGAGACGACGAGTGCCCGGTTCTTCTTACGGTCACCGATAACACCGATATGGCACTGGTTGGACGCGGTAACATGCCCCATCCCCGGCGCCTGGCCAAAGGGCAACACGGTCACAAAAGGTTCATCGGCGTATCGCCGCGCGAGCGCGGCGTGGATCGCGCCCGGATCGCCCTCGACATAGCAATCGGCAAGGATGCCCCGGCTTGCGGGCACGAGGTGCGGCGTGAAAATGATCTCGACGGGTCGCCCGGCGAGCGCCGAGAACTCCTGGTCGAACTCGCCCATGTGCCGGTGCTTGCCGCCCTGCGCATAGCCTTCGACATTGGTCGCGCGCTCGGCGAACAGCATGTTTTCCTTGAGCGACCGCCCTGCCCCGGAGATTCCGTTCTTCAGATCGCAGATGATCCGGTCGAGATCGATGAGCCCGGCCGAAACAAGCGGCCTCAGCGCGTATTGCACCGTCGCCGCGTTGCAACCGGTGCCAGCGACGAGGCGCGCGCCCCGGATCTCGTCACGGTAGAATTCGGTGAGGCCGTAGACCGCCTGTTTCTGAAGCTCCACCGCCACATGCGCAGCCCCATACCATGTCTCGTAGGCCGCCGGGTCGCGCAGCCGGAAATCGGCTCCCAGATCAACCACCTTGACGCTCTGGGGCAAGTCCCGCACCAGCGCCTGGCTGAGCCCATGCGGAAGCGCCGCGAACACCAGGTCCACCCCTGTGAAGTCGATCTCTTCCATCGTCACGAGGGTCGGCAGGTCCAGATGGCGCAGCTGCGGATAAACCGCACCCATCTCCATCCCCGCCTTTCGGCCAGCGGACAGGGCGACGATCTCCATCGACGGATGGGTCGCGATGATCCGAACAAGTTCGGCACCGGTATAGCCGGACGCCCCCAGGATGGCGATTTTGTGGGTCATGCAAGACCTCTCGTGTTTGTCGCTTCAAGATATGGGTCCGGTATCGACCCGTACAATCCACCGGCACGCGCCGTCTGCAGGCGCCGGGACGCGCTCAGGCCGCGTCGAACCTGATCTCGCGTCGCAGAAATTGCGTCGCCCTGGTGCTGACCCAGGCCGGATCGCCGGTGGTGAGGAACCTCGAGACCGTGCCGGCGCCCGCCATGTTCGGGTGGCGGGTGAGATAGTCGGCAAGGCTTTCGGCAACGAGGCCGGCCTGGCTGTAGACCTTGACCCCCGGCCCCAGCGCATCCTCAAAAATCGCTTCCATCAGCGGGTAATGGGTGCAGCCGAGAATCGCGGCCTCGGGAATGGGCATCTTGCGCTTCAACGCGTCCACATGCGAGCGCACCAGCGCTTCGGCCAGGATCATATCGCCGTCTTCGATCGCATCGACAACGCCGCCGCAGGCCTGCGCTTCGACATCGACACCAATGGCGCGAAAGGCAAGCTCGCGCTGGAAAGCGCGGCTGGCGACGGTGGCGGGCGTGGCAAACAGCGCCACGTGGTTCACATCGACCTCGCGCGGCGGGCTGTTGTCACCCCAGGTGCGCTCGGTCAGCGCTTCAATGAGGGGCACGAAGACCCCGAGCACCCGCTTGTCGGGGGGCAGCCAGCTTTCCTGCATCCGCCGAAGCGCGGCGGCAGAGGCGGTGTTGCAGGCGAGGATCACCAGGTCGCAGCCCTCGTCCCACAAACGTTCGACGGCGGCGGTGGTGAGCGCATAGACGTCGTCGGCGTCGCGCACGCCGTAGGGCGCGTGCTTGTTGTCGCCGAAATAGACGAACGGCACCTCCGGCAGCTGGCCCGCCACCGCGTCCAGCACCGTGAGCCCGCCAAGCCCGCTGTCGAATATCCCGACCGCCATTGCAGTCCTCCCGCAGTATTGGTCCGGGTTTACGACGATTGGGAAAGGATGGCTAGAGGTCGGGAAGACGCGGTTTCGAAACCGCGTGCGAAGCCGCTTCGAAGCGGCTTCCACCGCACGGCTCACCCTTTGGGCACCCAAAGCCCTGGCGGTGGTTCTCTTCGAGCGCGTGCCCCGTCGCGTGCCCCGTCGCCTGGCCCGTCGCCTGGCCCGTCGCCTGGCCCGTCGCCTGGCGCGCGACCGGATCGGGCAAGAGAACAAATCCGCATTCACACGGGTTGTCCAGGAGCGCCCCGGTGAACCGAGCTGTATTTGGCGCGCAGGAGACGCTCGGTGCGGGCGCGGAATTTCTTGAGCAGCGGCCCCATCCGCGGCGGTCAGCCCATGTGGCGCGCGGGGTGGACCGCCGGGGATGCGCACTTTCGACGGACACCGGCACCAAGGTGGCGGCGCAACGGGCCGCCATCGGTGCGACGAACAGCCGCCAGGCCGGGTCCAGTGGTTTGCCGAACGGCTGGGAGGGGACCCGGACCGAACCGCTCCGAAACACAGGGATGTCACCGTCCATCGCGCGTATTCGAGCGCCATCTGGCGTGACCCGGTTTTGGCACACGCGACCTGAGCTGCCGCCGAGACGTCGGTCGGCGGCATCAGCCGCTTGAGGTCCCGGGAACGACAACACACCGGATGGGCCGGGATGCGGACATCTCCACCGCCCTTGGACAGGATGTGCCCGATCATCAACCCGGACGCATGCCGACCGGGTGGTTGGCGATCTACACCCGGGGCCCCCGCGCGCGCACTATCGGCCCACGACCCGCTGACGAGATCCAACCGGATCTCGTCAGCTGGTCCGTCACGTCCCGGTAATCGTCCCCGCGCGACCTCGCATCATCGCTGCCGGCGCGCCGGATCAACGCCGGGCGCCCGGGGAGGTCTGCGAGCGCGCGCACCAACGGGCTGCGCGATCGCGGGGCCCCGTTCGCGCAGGAGATATCGTCGGCGATTCGCGCCGTCGACATGACTTGCCTGCGTTTCCCCGGGGGGCGTGCCACGGATGTCTGACAGCTCCGTGACGCAACCCGCCATCCGCCGCCAACACATGAGCGCGCCAACGGCGAACCCGCAATCGCACAACTACGTTGCCGACGGAGCGGCTTTTGACATGACCTTTACGTCGGCTTGGTATACCCCTGTTTACGCAAACAAGGTCGAAGTCGCGCGATGGATTGGGACAAACTCAGGATTTTTCACGCGGTCGCCGATGCCGGCAGCCTGACTCATGCCGGGGATACGCTGAATCTCAGCCAGTCGGCCGTGTCCCGGCAGATCCGCGCGCTCGAAGAAAGCCTCGATGCGACGCTGTTTCACCGCCACGCCCGCGGGCTCATCCTGACCGAGCAGGGCGAGCTCCTGTTCGATGCCACCCGGTCGATGAGCCAGCGCCTCGAAGCGGCTGTCGCGCGGATCCGTGATTCGAACGAAGAGGTCTTCGGGATCCTCAGGGTGACCACCACCACCGGCTACGGCTCGCTCTGGCTCGCGCCGCGCCTGCCCAAGCTCTACGAGCAATACCCCGACCTCCAGATCGATCTGATGCTGGAAGAGCGCGTGCTCGACCTGCCGATGCGCGAGGCCGACGTGGCGATCCGAATGAAGGAGCCGAGCCAGGCCGATCTCGTGCGCAAACGGTTGATGGCTGTCAACATGCGGCTCTATGCCATGCCGGCCTATCTTGAGGCCCACGGCCGCCCGGCCGTGGCCGACGATCTGCATCACCACCGGCTCATCTGCATGAACACCACGTCGCAGCAGGTCAGCGCCGGCGCCTCCTTCGTGCAGGACCTCCTCAACCACAACCCGCGCTCGCTGCTCACCGTCAACAACTACTTCGGCGGCTTGCAGGCGGTGCTGAACGGGCTCGGCATCGGCGTGTTGCCCGATTACGTGGTGCATGATTTCCCTGAGCTCGAACGGGTTCTGCCGGATCTGGAATCGAACGAGATCCCCGTGTTCCTCGCCTATCCGGAAGAACTCAGGCACTCCAAGCGCGTCTCCGCCTTCCGCGATTTCGTGGTTCAGGAAATCCATGACTACCGCCGCCGCGCCGGCAATTGACCCCACCGCGCCCGGTCCGGCCGCGGCCCGTTGCCCGGCGAAATAGTCACACATCCGAAGTCATGCATACGAAGCATAGCTGCATTGCAGCATTTTCACTTGTCATACAGGTCTCCGCCTACTAAATGGGCGGTGAAGCGGGTCATTGACTGATCTTTGATCTGTTTCACCTCCCTGTTGGACTTAGACCGGGCTTATGCCCGGTCTTTTTTTTCTCCCTCCGTGCGATGACGATCCCGCTCAGGAGACCAGCATATGGTATCTGAAAAAACCTCGTCCGACGGTGCGCCAGGAAAGGCCGCCCGCCCCTAGCCGGGTGCCTTCGGGATTGTGATCTCCGACCGAGGAAAACGGGCCGTATTCCTGGCGGCAGCCTTTGCGGTGGGCGCCGTATCGGCATCGCGGATTGAGCGCACGTAGCAAAACCTGTCCCGGCAGACCGCGGTCTGGCAGCGGACAAGTTATCATTCAGACGGGGACCCGTGTCTTTTTGCCCGTCATGAACGCATCGGCCAAGGGGTCAACACTTCCGAATGGGTCTTTCTATATGGAACCCGCCCCGGCGCGCGCCGGGGTCTCGCGAGCAACCGGCATATCGGCAGTGTGGACGCCGGAATCTTGACCCTGAACTGGTCCGATCCCTTCACCGTGGAGGTGACCGGCCCAGACGAATATTGGGCCGCCGGGTCTATGGCTCAAGGGGCGATGCGTTTGCAAAAACGGGGCCATCAAGCCTTCGCGGTCACGCTCGCCCCGTAGGCCGGGACAAGGGCGGCTGCCCCCGGGCCAGTCTCCCGAGCGACCCCCGCGCCGGGCGGGGCGGCGGCACTCCGGGGAAGGTGTTGCGCGCCAGTCTCTTGGGGGAAACGCTGCCGCAATCCTTGCCGCGCCGCTCTCCCGACCGCCGTGGCAACGCGTCGCCCGGTCACACGGCCGAAGTTTTGTCGGGGCCGGCATGTTTGCAGGTGTATCCACCCCCTCGCCCCCCCGCAATCCGCCCTCAATCCCCTTCCCCCTCCGCGCCGCTTGACCTATGACAACGCCATGACAGCTGCCCGAGGGAGACACCCCGTGACCCAGGATTCCGTGACCCAGGACCCTCTGCCCCAGGACGCCCTGCCCCAGGACCCAGAGATCACCGACGAGATCATCGCCGCGCACGGGATCAGCCGGGACGAATACGCCAATATCCTGCGGATCCTGAACCGCGCGCCGAACTTCACCGAGCTTGGGATCTTCTCGGCGATGTGGAACGAGCATTGCTCCTACAAGTCATCGAAGAAATGGCTGCGCACCCTGCCGACCGAGGGCCCACAGGTGATCTGCGGGCCGGGAGAGAACGCAGGCATCGTCGATATCGGCGACGGCCAGGCGCTGGTGTTCAAGATGGAGAGCCACAACCACCCGTCCTATATCGAGCCCTACCAGGGCGCGGCGACGGGGGTGGGCGGGATCCTGCGCGATGTCTTTACCATGGGTGCCAGGCCCATCGCGGCGATGAACTCGCTCAGTTTTGGCGCGGTCGACCACCCGAAGACCAAGCGCCTCGTGCACGGGGTCGTCGAGGGGGTCGGCGGCTACGGCAACTGCTTCGGCGTGCCGAATGTCGGCGGCGAAGTCCGCTTCCACCCGGCCTACAACGGCAATTGCCTGGTCAACGCTTTCGCCGCCGGGCTCGCTGAGACCGACAGCATCTTCTATTCCGCAGCCTCCGGGGTCGGCATGCCGGTGGTCTATCTCGGCGCCAAGACCGGGCGCGACGGGGTCGGCGGCGCCACGATGGCGTCGGCCGAGTTCGACGACACGATCGAGGAGAAACGCCCGACCGTGCAGGTGGGCGACCCGTTCACCGAGAAGCGGCTGATGGAGGCGACCCTCGAGCTGATGCAGACGGGTGCGGTAATCTCGATCCAGGACATGGGCGCCGCCGGGCTCACCTGCTCGGCCGTCGAGATGGGCGACAAGGGCCGGCTCGGCATCCAGCTCGACCTCGACCGGGTGCCGCAACGCGAAGACCATATGACGGCCTATGAGATGATGCTGTCCGAAAGCCAGGAGCGCATGCTGATGGTGCTCGAACCCTCGAAGGAGGCCGAGGCCCGCGCCGTGTTCGAGAAATGGGACCTCGATTTCGCGATCGTCGGCGAGACCCTGCCCGAGGACCGTTTCGTCATCATGCACCAAGGGATCTGCATGGCAGATCTTCCACTGCGCGCGCTGTCGGGCGAGGCGCCGGAATACGACCGGCCCTGGGAACAGACCGCCCCCGCCGACCCGGTCGAGGAGGTGGCGCAAGTCGACCCCATCGACGCGCTCAAGGCGTTGATCGGATCGCCCAACTACGCCTCGAAACACTGGGTCTATGAGCAATACGACCACCAGGTCATGGCCGACACGGTGCGCGCGCCGGGGCTGGGCGCGGGCGTGGTCCGGGTGCATGGCACGATGAAGGCCATCGCCTTCACCTCCGACGTGACACCGCGCTACGTCAAGGCCAACCCGGTCGAGGGCGGCAAACAGGCGGTGGCGGAGGCGTATCGCAACCTCACCGCCGTCGGGGCGACACCGCTCGCCACCACCGACAACCTCAATTTCGGCAACCCCGAAAAGCCCGAGATCATGGGCCAGTTCGTCGGCGCGATCAAAGGCATCGGCCAGGCCGTGGCCGCGCTCGACATGCCGATCGTCTCCGGTAACGTCTCGCTTTACAATGAGACCGATGGCGAGGGGATCTTGCCGACACCGACCATCGGTGCGGTCGGGCTGATCGCCGATCTTGAAACCGACCTCATCGCCGGCACCGCGCGTGAAGGTCACGTCGCGCTGCTGGTGGGTGAAACCAAAGGCCACCTCGGCCAGTCGGCCCTGCTCGCAGAGGTGTTCAACCGCGAAGACGGCGACGCACCGCGCGTCGACCTCGCCGCCGAGAAACTGGCGGGCGATTACATCCGTGCCACCCGTGCCTACATCAAGGCCTGCACCGATCTCTCCGACGGCGGGCTCGCATTGGCCGCGTTCGAGATGGCCGACGCGGCCGGCGTCGGCGTGCAGATCGACGCGGGCGACACCGCCACCCTCTTCGGTGAGGACCAGGCGCGTTACCTCATCGCCTGCAATTTCGACGAAGCCGAGGCGCTGATGGTCGAGGCGGGGCGCTGGGGCGTCCCGGTCGAGACCGTGGGCCGGTTTACCGGCGACAGCGTGAAGCTCGGGACCGCCGAGGCGCCGCTTTCGGAGCTCTCCGAGATCTACCGCACGAGCTTCGAAGCCAAGGCGACCTGAGACAGACGAAACGGGCCGCGCTACCGATGGTGGAGGCTGTCTACAGCCGCCCAAGCGTGTTTCGACACGGGTGCGCCAGTTGGCAAGTGGGTGGGCGAACTCGGACAGGGTGTTAAGTTATTGGTATTGCTGACGTTACCGCTAACTGCCTCTTCGCCCGGGCGAACCTAGGAATGACGGGCAAAAAGCCGCTTCGAAGCGGCTTGTCACGCGGTTTCGAAACCGCGTCCCCTGCGCACAGGCCGGGATCGGCGGGCGACGGCGGGCGAAGGCCCCGGCAGTGCCAAGGCCCCCGCCCCATCGCGTCTGATCCCGCAGGCGACCAGCACCTAACCCGCTGCCGCTTTCGTGGCCGCCGTCAACCACTGGCTGAACCCGGGCGCAAGCGCCTCGTAGCGGGCGATGAAGTCGGGGTGGCTGAAGTAGAGATCCGCGAGCCCCGCATGCGCCTCTGGCGTGCAAGGCCGGCCCCACATCTCGCTGACCCAGGCCCGGTGCGCAGCGAGATCGGCGTTGCCGGGATCACTACCCGCCTCGAAGGCCGCGACCAGCGCGGCCTCGATCTCGGGCAGAGCG
>Ga0209121_10000542_pt1 | contig 39960 bp, 39 predicted proteins | sample Cruoilmetagenom3_FD_187292 | JGI IMG/M metagenome (GOLD analysis project Ga0209121, IMG submission 187292) | Oil polluted marine microbial communities from Coal Oil Point, Santa Barbara, California, USA - Sample 3 (SPAdes) (version 2) | ecosystem: Environmental > Aquatic > Marine > Oil seeps ... | reverse complement strand
CGGATCGGCCGCCACGAGCCGCCCGACCCGGAAGGCACGGGTGTTGAAGTCGACGGCGACGCCGTTGAGGTCGATGGCCCGCTCGATCGCTTCGGCCGACAGCGCGAGCCGGCCGAGCTGGAAGGCATAGCCCACCATCAGCATGTTGATCGCGATGGTATCGCCGCAGGTCGCCTTGGCGATACGGGTGCCATCGATCATGTGGCTGCAACCCGCCCCGACCCGCCCCGCGAACCGGTCGAGGATCGCCGCACGGTCCGGAAGCCCGGCCTCGCTCGCCGCAAACTGGAACGACGCCGCGGGCGCGATCGCGCTGTTGGCGATCAGCGTAGACCGCGCGGCACCCAGGGTCTTGAGCGCGTCCGGGTCGGCGGCGGCCATCATGTCGAACGCGAGCAGCAGATCGGCTTCGCCGGTCCCGATCCGTTGCGGCCCCAGCTCCTGCCCGGCTTCGCCCAGGCGGATATGCGAATAGACCGCGCCGTTCTTCTGCGCCAGCCCGGTCACGTCGAAAACCGAGGCACTTTTTCCTTCGAGATGCGCGGCCATGGCCAGGAGCGCGCCGACGGTCACGACGCCGGTGCCGCCGATACCTGCGACCATCAGCGATTGGGTCGCGGACGGGCGCGGCGCCGGTGCCGGCAGGTTTTCCAGCCGCTCGGGGGCAATGGCCGCGGCATCGGGCTTGCGCAACGTGCCGCCCCGAACGGTGACGAAGGCCGGGCAGAACCCTTTGAGACAGGAGAAATCCTTGTTGCAGGACGATTGGTCGATCTGTCGCTTGATCCCGAGCGGCGTCGGTTTCGGTTGGATCGACATGCATTCCGACTGGACTGAGCAATCGCCGCAGCCCTCGCAGACCGCCTCGTTGATGACGACGCGGATGTCGGGGTCGGCCAACTTGCCGCGCTTGCGGCGGCGGCGTTTCTCGGCGGCGCAGGTCTGTTCATAGATGATCGCGGTCGTGCCGGGGATATCGCGCAGCTCGGTCTGGATCCCGGTGAGGTCGTCGCGGTGGCGGAGCTGTACCTTGGCCGGCAACTCGCCCGCGCCGTAAGCCGCCGGGTCTTCGCTTGCGACGACAACCCGGACCACCCCCTCGGCGCGCAGCTGCTCCGCCATCCGGCCGACGCTGATCGGTCCGTCGATGGGCTGCCCCCCGGTCATCGCGACGGCGTCGTTGTAGAGGATCTTGTAGGTCACGTTCACCCCGGCGGCGACCGAGGCGCGGATCGCGAGAAGGCCCGAATGGAAGTAGGTGCCGTCGCCGATGTTCTGGAACATGTGCGGCGTTTCGGTGAAGGGCGCGAGGCCGATCCAGTTCGCGCCCTCGCCGCCCATCTGGGTCGGCGGCATGGTCGTGTCGGTGCCGTTGAACAGCACCAGGGTGTGGCAACCGATCCCCGAGAAGGCGAGGCTCCCGTCCGGCAGCCGGGTCGAGGTGTTGTGCGGGCAGCCCGAACAGAAATAGGGCACGCGGGTGTCGCCGCTGGCCGTGGGCCGGTTCAAGAGCGGCGCCGGCGCCATGCGTTCATAAGCGGCCTCGAGGGTCGGGTCGGCGAGGCCCCGGTCGCGCAGCAGCCGGTAGAGGGCGCGGGCGGTCTCTTGCGGATCGATGGCGACGTCGGACGCGAACAGCCGGTTGCCCTGGCCGTCGGTCTTGCCCCAGATCGCCGGGTGACGGGCGGTATCGTAGAGGATCGCGCGCGCCTGATCCTCCAGCACGGGATGTTTGTCCTCGACGAACAGGAGCGCCTCGGCCTGCCCGGAAAAAGCGGCGATGCCTTGCGGTTCCAACGGCCAGATGCAGCCGACTTTCCACACCCCGACCCCGAGTGCTGCCATCCGCGCCGGGTCGAGACCGAGAAGCTCGAGCGCCCGGCAAACGTCCTTGTAGCTCTTGCCGGCGGCGACGATCCCGATCCTGGGCAGCTCAGCCCCCTTGGCGACCCGGTCGATCCGGTTTGCGCGTACAAAGGCGTGCACCAGCGGCAGGCGGTACCGCTGCACCACCTGCTCGACCTCGCCCGGCCCGAAGAACCGCGGGTTGATGTTCACCCCCTGCGGCGGAAGTTGGTCGGGGTGGCGTTTCGGCACGACGATATCGGCCCCAGCCGCATCGAGCGACACGGTGGCGGTCTGCTCGACGGTCTCGTTGACGCATTTGAACCCGACCCAAAGCCCGGTGAACCGCGACATTTCCCAGCCGAGCAAACCGAAGCGCAGAAACTCCTCGACGTCCGCGGGGTAGAGCGACGGGACCGACAGCGCCGCGAGGGTCTGTTCGCTCTGGTGTGCACTGGTCGAGGACTTTCCGGAATGGTCATCGCCGTAGACGAGGAGCACGCCGCCTTTTTCATGGGTGCCGGCGTAGTTGCCGTGGTGGATCGCGTCGGTCGACCGCTCCACGCCCGGCCCCTTGCCATACCACATGGCGAAAACGCCCTCGACCTTTGCCCCGGGCAGCGCATCGATCTGCTGGGTCCCCCAGGCCGAGCTGGCCGCGAGATCTTCGTTCACCGCGGGAAGGAAGGTGATGTCATGCGCCTTGAGCCGATCCGCCGCGCGAAAGGCCGCGCTGTCGAGACCACCCAGCGGCGACCCCCGATACCCGGAAATGAACCCCGCCGTCTTGTAGCCACGCGCGGCGTCGCGGTCGCGTTGCAGCATCGGCAACCGAATGAGCGCCTGGACACCGGAGATCAGGATCCGACCACGGTCGCGGGTGTATTTGTCGTCGAGCGAAACATCGACCAGATCGCGCGCCATGGCATCCTCCCTCGGAGTGGCTCAGGCTACCCGATACCAAAGGATCCGGCGCGGGACAATTTCCAGGGTCGTGTCCCGGCTGCGAAGCGAAGGCCGCGAATGACGGCGGTGAGCCCTTTCGAGACCTTTGCATACCATGTCGAAGGGCAGCTTTCCCACGGCTTGGGCGCAGGCATGCCCGCAGTGACAGATAGCTGCCAGAACTCAACGGGTTCGGCCTGGCGGTTCTGTCCCACATATCCATTGAAGATACCTGGCACTCGGGGGGGGCAGAAACGATCGTTTTTTCACCGGTATACCGGAAGGGATATCGAAAAGCGGGACACCGACGGTCACACAACGGCGTTGCTTCGCAAGGCCGAGCAGCGAACGGTCTTGCAGTGTATTCTGAACCACGAGCATCAAGAACGACCACGCACCTGCGCGGAGGCCCCATGCAAGACAGTTTCGAGGGTTTTCTCAGGCATGGGGGACATGGTCGGTACGAATTGGCTCGGCGCAACGGTCAGGTCCATGGCCGCCGTGTCGCCTTTTCTATGAAATCAACGCTCCCGAACCACGAAGCTCCGCGCGCCGATTTCGCGGGCCGCCTGGATCATGTGATCGAAAAAAACACGCGGATGCTCCTGAATGCGCTGACGCCACCAGACACGGTGCCGGCCGTGACCGAATCCGATCTGCGAGATGTCACGGACGCGAAAGACGAAATTCTGGACCATTGGAGTGTTCGGCTAGAGGGCATCTTCAACGAGTATCAGACCCATCCACAGCGCTCGCGCCCGCTGCGGGTGGCCATGGAAGAACGGCTGCTTCGCGCATTCGCTGGATTGATCAACCAGCTTCGTTCGGAAGCGCTTGGCATAGAGCGGTGCATCTGGCGCTCGCAGGACGACCCCAAAATCCGTGACCTTCATGCTGACTATGACGGCCGGGTGTTTCAATGGCACGAGCCGCCGGAAGGCGGCCACCCCGGGCAGGCACACAATTGCCGGTGCTACGCCGAACCAGTTGCTCAGGGAACCCAGAGTGATGTCACGCCAGTCGACTTTGAGCCAACGGCCGGTGGCGGTGTTCCCATACGGAACCTTCAGGAACATGAGGCAAAGGGTGGGCATACGATTGCCCCGCCCGTTGGGAAGAGCGAAGCATTTCTGCAGAGTGCGGAGTGCGGTGAACGCCCAACAATTCGAAGGTCCGGTCGTGAGCGTTTTCCGAAGGCGTCACGGGTCCTTCTCGTCACTCGAATCCGCGCAAAAACTGACGAACTCCAATCTGGCCCGGAACGCGGCCACAGTTAACGCTGTTGCTAGCGGGCAATTGTCAGAGGCCTTTGTCACAAGTACCTTCGCGTCTGTGACAGCGTGATCGCCGCCCGGGAGGGCCTCACCCGCTATCTGGGGTTCTACAACACGAGGAGACCGCACTCATCGCTGGACTGGCGCACGCCCGATCAGGCATATCTCAACACGTCACGGCGAATCCCGATCGTGGCGTAACCGAGCGGGAAATCCACCTAGGAAACGGCTCGAAACTGTTCAAACAAACCACGCCACCTCTCCTTTCATGCAAGGCGACAACGTCATTCCATTCAAAAACTAGGCTAATGTGGGAACGGCATACCGCTTACCAACAAATGGGGTGTAGCTCAGATCATCTTGCGATCCGCCCCGACAACCTTGCTGGCCCGCCGTTCCGGTGGTCCCATCTGGGATCTCAGATGCGCAACAGCCGCGCGCTTCACGGCGGGCCTCACCATTTTATTGAAAGCAGCTCCTTCATCGTCGCCGCTTCCAACATCTGTTCCGCGAGTAGCTTCTTCAGCCGGGCATTCTCGTCTTCCAGCGCCTTGAGCCGCTTGGCATCCGAAACCGTCATGCCGCCAAACTTGGCCTTCCAGTTGTAGCTTGGCCTTCCAGTTGTAGAACGTATCTTCCGACATGCCATGCTTGCGACAGAGATCAGCGCACTTCGCGCCAGCCTCGTGCTCGGTCAGAATGCCCCGCCTCGGCAGATTGCCGTGCAATCGCCTGTCGGGCAGTGAATGATTTGCTCTTCCGTAAATCTTGATCCCTTCATTGTCCGTCCCTTGTTTGGGTCGGACTCCAATTCTGTCTGGTGGAAGTATCCCGTGGCAGGTCAGTTTCAACATGCGGGTGACATACGATTTCTCTGTTGATCTCAACCGGTCTGCGGGTCCTGTGGATTTTCCCGCGGCTTGCGGCCACGGCGAAAACCACCGAACGTTTCACGCCTGCTGGGAGCCGACTTTCAGTCAACGGCAGATTTGTCCCGCAGTGCGGGCATTCTCTTCAATTGTCCCGCGGCCACTTGCTTGGACGACGGCTCATTGCGCGGCGGCGCTGCGTCGGTGTCCGCGTGGCGGACGAAGCCGACAGCTCGAGTTTGCCGCGATGGGGTTTCGCGAGCACCTCAATGCGCAGGTTCATCGCGATACGGGTTCCGCCCCATGGGCGGCCTGAAAGGATGATCTCCGTAACGCCGAGGTCCGGCCCTTCCATTGGGCGCCGGTTTCGTCCAGCTCATGCGCGTTGGCCGCTGGTCAGTCGATGCCGAAATCGGGGCCCACAGCATGTTGGACCCATGCGGAAAGGTGAGGGGGCATCGAGGTCCTTGCGCGGCGACGACGGTGGTCTTGGTATCCGCATCAAAAAGGCGGCGTGCCGTCACTGGTAGGTGCGGTCGTCGAGGTTCGCCTCGGTGATGGCATCGCCGCAGAGCGCCAAAAACGCCGTCTCGGCGTCGGACAGGTGGCGGGCCGGGTTGGTCAACAGATAGATGTTGACCAGTGGCAGATCGTCGTAGGGGGGCAATTGTCGCAAACGGCCGAGATCGACGTCGCGCCGGGCGACGTGGAGCGGCAGCGCGCCGATGCCGACATTGGCAACGATCATCCGGCGCAACTCGTGCAGGTTGGACGATAGCCCGCGCCAGCCGGCGGCGATCTTCGCGCGCGCCCGAAGCTTTGCCACAGGTTCCAATGGGCCGCCTTCGGCTTCGGTTTGAAAGGACACCGACGGCTCGCCTTCGAGGTCGGCGAGCGCGATCTCCGGCCTGTCGAACAGCGGGTGGCGCGGCCCGCAGAACAGGCCGAAGTACTCCCGGTACAGGATCTTGGCTTTCAGGCCTGCCGGTTTTTTGTGCATCAGGCATATCCCGAGACTCGTACGGTTCTGATTGACCCGCGCGACGATCTCCTCGCTTTCGGCGACGTTGAACGAAAACGTCACCTTCGGATGGCGCATTGTGAAGCTGTTCAGGGCCGCGTCGAAATGGTCGGAGATCACATGGCTGGTGATGCCGATCGAGATGTGACCGCGCAGGTCTTCGCCCCCGATCTCCAACAGGGACGGCAGCTGGGAGACCATGCCGAAGATCGAGGAGCATTGGGAGTACAGCACCTGGCCAGCGCGTGTCACTCTGAATTCGTTGGGTTTTCTGATGATCAGGCGCTGGCCGGCCGCCGCCTCCAACCGCTTCAGCGCAGACGAGATCGTGGGCTGTTTGAGCCCGAGGAAATCCGCCGCCCGTGAGATGCCGCGTTGTTCGACCACGACCATGAAGGTGCGCAGGAGATTCCAGTCCAGCTGCCAAGGGAACCGTTGCTCATAGGGCTTCATCATAGACCTCATCTATGTTGATCATTCGCTTTATTTATTTGCGCGATAATTGGGGGCGTGCAAGCGTTTCCGGCAAGGCGGTCGAGACCGTCACCCGCCCGGGGGCATCGCCGGGGGGCTTCGACAGAACCCAACAGGAGAGTGAAATGACCAAGCGCAGAAATCTCATCAAAGCCGCCGTCGCCGCAGGCAGCCTCGCCCTCGCCGGGATCGCGGCGACCGCGCCGGCCTCTGCCGAGGAACTCGACACGATCAAGGAAGCGGGGGTGATCCGCATCGCCATGTCGGGCGCTTATCCGCCGTTCAACTTCGTCAACGATCAGAACGAGGTCGTCGGCTTCGACCCGGCCATCGGCACCGAGATTGCCAAGCGGATGGGGCTCGAGACCGAGATTGTCACCACCGCCTGGGACGGGATCATCGGCGGGTTGCTGGCCAACAAGTACGACGCCATCGTCGGCTCGATGACCATTACCGAGGAACGCGACGAAGTGGTCGATTTTGTCGGCCCGTACTACACCACCAAGCGCGCCATCTTCACCCAGGAAGGCAGCGACATCACCTCCGTAAGCCAGCTCGGCGATGTGCAGGTCGGGGTAACGCTCGGCGAGACCCACGAGGAATGGGCGCGCGAGCAGGGCTACAGCGTGCGCACCTACAAGGGTCTGCCCGAACTGTTGCTCGAGCTCGAAAACGGCCGCGTCGACGTGATCGTCAACGACTCGATCGCCGCGATTCTCGCGATGACCGAAAAGGGTCAGTCATTCGCGGTCATCGAAGATTTCGAGACCGATGAGTTCGGCGCCGGGATCGCGATCCGCGAGGGCAACCCTGCGCTCGCCGCGGGGATGCAGGAAGCGCTCGACGCGATGATGGAAGACGGCACCTATGTCGAGATCGCCATGGAATGGATCGGCGCCGACATCCGCTGACACCTCCCTGGCCCGTCGGCAGCTGTCGGCGGGCCGCATCCCCGGACGCGCACCCGACATGACCACGCATTACGGAAAACTCACCTGGGAAGAGGTGCGCGACGCCGACAAGGATCGGGTGGTGATCCTCAACGTGTCGGCGACCGAAGACCACGGACCGCACATGCCGCTCGACACCGACACGGTGCTGGGCATGGCCGTGGCCGAGGGGGTCGCGGCCGCCGCGCCGGACGAGGTTTTCGTGATGCCGCCAGTGCCCTACGGGTTCAACGAGCATCACAAGGATTTTCCGGGGGTGATCTGGATCCAGCCGGAAACGCTCCTCGCCTTCGTCACCGACATCACCAAATCGCTCGCCCACCACGGATTCCGGCGCATTCTCCTGCTCAATTCGCACGGCTCGAACCACCCGGTGCTCGACCTCGCGGCGCGCAAGACGGTGATCGAAACCGGGATCATCTGCGTCTCGGCCTCGTATTGGAACCTCTGCGCGGAGCGGGTCAACGAACACCGCAAGTCCGAAACCGGGGGCATTGCCCACGCCGGCGAGTTCGAAGCGGCGATGTACATGCACCTCGCGCCCGAGCACGTGAATATCGACAAATCGGCGACGCAGAACCTGCACGACCCGGCGAGCCGTTTCTTCAACCTCGATCTCGCACGCGGCGGCGGCAAGGCGATGCTGATGCGCTGGTGGTCGGAGGTCTCGCCCGACGGCACGATGGGCGACCCGACCGTCGCCGACCCGGAGACCGGGGCGAAGTTTCTCAAAGCGGCGATCGAGGAGACCACGGCACTGGTGCGCGAGATCCGCGCCCTGCCAATCCTCGACCGCACAGACCACCACTAGGAAGGCGTGGACATGGACTTCGACCTGATGCTGCGTGTCTACCCGTTCTTCCTCGAGGCCGCCTGGGTGACGATCGAGCTGTCGGTGCTCACCACCATTCTCGGGCTGAGCTGCGGCGCGCTCGGGGCGGCGGCGCGGCTCTCGCGTCACTGGTACTTGCGCGCGCTCGGGGCGGCCTACGTGAGCGTGATCCGCGGCACGCCGGCGTTGATCCAGCTGTTCATCCTCTATTTCGGCGGCCCCCAGATCGGCATCCAGCTCGACGCTTTCGAGGCCGGCGTGATCGGTCTTGGCGTGAATATCGGCGCCTACATGACCGAAACGATGCGCGGGGCGATCATCGCCGTCGACCGGGGACAGACCGAGGCAGCCCGCACGCTGGGGCTGTCGCGGTTCGAGGCCTTCCACAAGGTGACGCTGCCGCAGGCGTTCCGGCTGATGATCCGCCCGCTCGGCGTGAACATCAACGCGCTCATCAAGGGCACGGCGCTGGTGGCGGCGATCGCGGTGGTCGAACTTACCTACACCGCGCAGCGCTACATCGGCTCGACCTACAAGCCGTTCGAGATGTTCCTGCTCTCGGGCCTGCTCTACATGATCATCATCTACAGCGTCGGGCGCGGGATCGCCTGGCTCGACCGCAAGGCGCGCATCACATGACGTTTGCCGCGACAGAAAGGGGCCACCATGGGGCTTGATTTCTCCGTTGTCCCCAAGTTCATGGACATCATCCTGCTGGGCGCGCTCTGGACCATCGCGATCACCGCCGGGGCGGCGCTGCTGAGCTTCGTCGGCGGGATCTTCTTCGCGGTCATCGCGCTCTATGCCCACTGGATCGTGCGGCTGCCGTTTCGCGGCTTCGAGTTTCTGTTCATGGGCACGCCGCTGCTGCTGCAGCTCTTCCTGATCTATTTTGGCCTGGTGCAGATCGGCATCGACCTGCCCGCCTTTGTCGCCGGGGTGATCGGGCTGGGCCTGCACTTCGCGGTGTACAATTCCGAGCTGATCCAGACCGCGATCGTCGCCGTCGACAAGGGCCAGATGGAAGCCGCGCGCACCATGGGCCTGTCGCGCGGCCAGGCGCTGCGCAAGGTGGTGATCCCGCAGGCGGTGCGCGACGTGATCCCGCCGATCGGCAACAACATGATCGCGCTATTGAAGGACAGCGCTCTGGTCTCGGTGATCGGGGTGAGCGAGCTCACACTCTCGGCCCAGCGCGCCATCGGGCGCACCTACCGGCCGTTCGAGTTCTACGTTGTCGCCGCCGCCTTCTACTACGTCATCAATCTCGGCCTGGAAGCCGTGCTGCGCCGGATCGAACGCCGCATCGCGCTGTCGCGTTGAGCCCGGAGAACCCCGACATGTCAGAGACGCAGAATTTCGTCGAAGTCCGCAACGCCCAGAAGCAGTACGGGGCGCTCGAAGTCCTCAAGGACATCAGCCTCACCGTGGAACGCGGCCAGATCGTCGCGATCATCGGCCCGTCGGGCTCGGGTAAATCGACGCTCCTGCGCGCGATCAACGATCTCGACCCGCTCACCGGCGGTGAGGTCTGGCTCGACGGCATACAGGTCAACAAACAGCTCCCGCACCGCCAGTACGAAAAGCACATCAACGCGATGCGCCAGCAGATCGGCATGGTGTTTCAGCACTTCAACCTGTTTCCCCATCTCACGGTGCGCGGCAACGTGACGATGGCGCCGAAACTGCTGAAGGGGATCACCGCCGAAGAGGCCGACGCGCTCGCCGAGGAGCAGCTCGCCCATGTCGGCCTCAGCGACCGGATCGACTATTACCCCTCGCAGCTTTCCGGCGGGCAGAAGCAGCGCGTGGCGATTGCCCGGGCGCTGGCGATGAAGCCCAAGCTCATGCTGTTCGACGAGGCCACCTCGGCGCTCGATCCCGAGCTGGTCGAAGAGGTCAACCTGGTGATGAAGAAACTCGCGGAGGAGCACATGACGATGATCATCGTCACCCACGAGATGGATTTCGCCGCCTCGGTCTGCGACCGAGTTCTGTTCATGGACCAGGGCGTGGTCGTCGAGGAAGGCCCGCCCGAGGTGATCTTCAAGGCGCCCAACGAAGAGCGCACCCGCGAATTTCTGCGAAAACACCTGGCAGGTGGGAAATGACCGACGCGCCTTCGCATCTGTTCTACATCTCCCGCGCGCCGCGCCCGTTTCTTGACCGGGCCGAGGGGATCTACCTCTGGGACCAATCGGGCAAACGCTACATCGACGGTACGTCCGGCGCGATGGTGTCGAACATCGGCCATTCCAACCCCCGGGTGCTGGCCAAGATGAAAGCCCAGATGGACCGCGCCACCTTCGGTTACCGGCTGCATTTCCGCACCGATCCTTCCGAAAACCTGGCGAGCAAAGTTGCGCAGATGATGCCCGAGGGGCTGGACCGGGTGTTCTTCGTCTCGGGCGGATCGGAAGCGGTGGAAAGTGCGGTGAAACTCGCACGGCAATACAAGATCACCCAGGGGCAGGCGGACCGCTGGAAGGTGATCTCGCGCTATCCCTCCTACCACGGCTGCACCCTCGGCGCGCTCGACCTCACCGGCTATGACCCGCTGCGCGAACCGTTTTCGCCAATGATGCGCGGCATGCCGAAGGTGCCCGCGCCCGCCACCTATCTCGATCGCGACAATCTCAGCGAAGACGAGCGCGGGTTGAAATACGCAGAGATGCTGCGTGACAAGATCGTCGAAGAGGGGTCCGAGACGGTGCTCGCCTTTCTCATGGAGCCGATCGGCGGTGCCTCGACCGGGGCGCTGGTGGCGCCCGACAGCTACTACGGGCGCATCCGCGAGATCTGTGACGAGTTCGGCATTCTGCTGATCTATGACGAGGTGATGACCGGCGTCGGGCGCACCGGCGCGTTCATTGCCGCCGAGCATTGGGGCGTGACGCCGGATATCGTCGCGCTGTCGAAAGGGCTGGGCTCGGGCTACGCGCCGCTGGGCGCGGCGGTCGCGGGGGAATGGATGGTCGAGCCGGTGCTCGACTCGGGCGGGTTCCAGCATGGCTACACCTATTCCGGCAACCCGATGGCCTGCGCGGCCGGGCTCGCGGTGCTGGAAGAGCTTGAAGAGCAGAACCTCACCGCCAACGCCGCCGCAATGGGCGATGTGCTGATGGCCCGCCTGCACGGTCTGATGGACCGCTACCCGTTTATCGGCGACGTGCGCGGCAAGGGGTTGCTCACCGCTTTCGAATTCGTCTCCGACCGCGAGACGATGGCGCCGTTGCCGGTTGCGCTCAACGCCCATTCGAGGCTGGTGGAGCTTGCCTATGAGCGTGGCCTCATAACCTATTCCCGGCGGACCCGGGGCGGCGTGGCGGGCGACCATTTCATGGTGGCCCCGCCGCTGATCGTGACCGAAGCGCAGATCGATGAGATCATGGAGATCTTCATAGACAGTCTCGACGCCTTCGCCGCCGAGGCCGGTCTTGGCGTGGAACACGCGACATGACAATCCGCCTTGCCATCCCGGAAGACGCCGAGGCCGTTGCGGCCATGCTCTCCCGGCTTGCGCAAGAGACCGGCGACGGTGCGCGCTTCGCCTCGACGCCTGACACGATCCGGGCGCATGGTTTCGGGCCGGACGCATTGTTCGACACGCTGATTGCCGAGACCCGTGGCCGCCCGGACGGGGTCGCCGTCTGCGTGCGTCATTTCTCAACCACCCGGGGCCAGCCCGGTGTCTATGTGCAGGATCTCTGGATTTTGCCTGCGGCGCGCGGGGGGGGGCTTGGTGCGGCGCTTCTCGCCGCGGTCGCCGACCACGCCCGCACCGGCTGGGGCGCGCGCTACCTGGCGCTGACCACCCATGGCCACAACAAGCGCGCGCGCGCCTTTTACGCCCGCTTCGGCTTCATCGCGCATCCCGACGATGTGCCGATGACGCTCGATGGCGCCGCCTTCGACGCGCTCGGGACCCGCGCGGAGAGCGCCGCATGAGACTGCCCGACAAGACCACCACGCTTGAGGAGGCCGTGGCCGGGATCGGCGATGGGGCCGTGGTGATGGTCGGTGGGTTCGGCGTGCCCGGCACCCCGTTCACGTTGATCCGCGAGCTTGTGCGCCAGGGCCCCAAGAACCTCACGGTGATCAAGAACGACGCCAACGAGACCGGCATGGGTGTCGACCACCTGCTCGCCTCGGGCCAGGTCGCGCGGCTCATCACCACCCATATCGGCCTCAACCCGCGCGCCATTGAACTCATGAACGCCGGAAAAATCGAGGTGGAATTCAACCCGCAAGGCATTCTCGCCGAACGCATCCGCGCGGGCGGTGCTGGACTTGGCGGCATCCTCACCGATATCGCCGAAGACACCGAGCTGGCCCGGGGCAAACAGCGCGTGGAGATCGACGCAAAACGCTTCCTCGTCGAAACCGCGCTGCGCGCCGACGTGGCGTTGATCCATGCCGACAGAGCCGACACCTTTGGCAATCTCGACTACGTCGCTACCGCGCGCAATTTCAACCCGCTGATGGCGATGGCGGCGCCCCGGGTGATTGCCGAGGCCGAACGGGTGCTGGCGCTGGGCGAACTGCCGCCCGACGACGTCCACACCCCCGGGCCTTTCGTCGACCACGTGGTCGAGCTGGGCGCCCTCACGGAGGAATATGCCGTTGTCCGACGCTAGAACCAGAATGGTCGCGCGGGCCGCGCGCGAGATCGAACCGGGCATGGTGGTGAACCTCGGGATCGGGTTGCCGACGAAGGTGATCAATCATCTTGCGTCCGATTTCCCGGTCTGCCTGCACACCGAAAACGGGCTCTCGGGCATCGGCCCGACACTGCCGCCGGACCGGGCCGACCGCAACCTGATCGACGCCGGCGGGGCCTATGTGTCGACCGTTCCGGGCTCGGCTTTTTTCGACAGCGCCACTTCCTTCGCGCTGGTCCGCTCGGGTCGGCTCGATCTCACCATGCTGGGGGCCTTCGAGGTGAGCCAGACAGGCGATCTCGCCAACTGGAAGATCCCAGGCAAGTTCTCCCCCGGCGCGGGCGGCGGCATCGAGCTTGCGCAAAAGGCCCGGCGGGTGGCGGTGTTGACCACCCAGACCGACCGGGCAGGCAACCCGAAGCTCAAAGCGGCGTGCGATCTTCCGATCACCGCGCGGGCCTGTGTCGCGCGGGTGTTCACCGAGATGGCGGTGATCGACATCGCGCCAGCGGGCTTCAGCCTCGTCGAACTGGCCGAGGGCGTAAGTGCGGGCGAGGTGGCCGAGGCGACCGGCGCGCCGCTCATCCTGCCCGACGGCGACATCCCCACTTTCTGAGGCACCCCATGGACCAGGATCTGCAAGCCCGTCTTCTCGATGCCGTCGATGCTGCCTTCGACGACCAGACCGGCTTTCTCGCCGAGCTCACATCACATCCGTCGACCCGGGGGCACGAGCAGGGCGCGCAGGATGTCATGGCCAAGGCGCTCGACGCGCGCGGCTACGATGTCGACCGCTGGCAGATCGACATCGCCGAGATCAGCGCGCTGCCCGGCTTCTCGCCCGTGCTCGGCCCCTATGACGACGCGGTCAACGTCGTCGGCACCCACCGCAGCCGCACCCGCACGGGGCACTCGTTGATCCTCAACGGTCACATCGACGTGGTCCCCGAAGGCCCGCTCGACATGTGGGACAGCCCGCCTTACGAGCCGCGGATCGCCGACGGCTGGATGTACGGCCGGGGGGCCGGCGACATGAAGGCCGGGCTCGCCGCCAACCTCTTTGCGCTCGATGCGCTCAGGCGGATCGGTCTCGCCCCGGCGGCGGATGTGTTTGTCCAATCGGTGGTCGAGGAGGAATGCACCGGCAACGGCGCACTTGCCTGCCTGGCGCGTGGCTACAAGGCCGATGCGGCACTGATCCCCGAGCCGTTCGCCGAAAGCCTGGTAACCGCGCAGGTGGGCGTGCTGTGGTTCCAGGTTCATCTCAAGGGCCTGCCCACCCATGTCGCCTATGCCGGCAGCGGCGCCAACGCCATCGAGGCGGCGATCCCGCTGATTGCCGCGCTGCACGAGATGGAGGCGCGCTGGAACGTTGCCGACAATCGGCACGCCGATTATGCCCACCACGAGCACGCGCTGAACCTCAACATCGGCAAGATCGAGGGCGGCGACTGGACGAGTTCGGTGCCCGCCTGGTGCGTGTTCGACGTGCGTATGGGGTTGTTCCCGGGGCAGGATATGGGCGATGCCAAGGCCGAGATCGAAGCGGTGCTGATGGAGGCGGCGCGTGAGAACGCTTTCCTGAGGAATTCCCTGCCCGAGATCGTCTATCACGGCTTCCAGGCCGAGGGCTACGCGCTGTCGGAGGACAAGAGTGAGACCGCCGCGCAGGCCATCGGCGCGCTCGACGCGGCGCACGGCGCGATCACCGGGGCAGCCCTCGACCGTCTCGCGATCACCGCCACCACCGATGCGCGCTTCTTCGGCCTCTACGCCGACACGCCCGCCCTGGTCTACGGCCCGCGTGCCGAGGCGATCCACGGGTTCAACGAGCGGGTCGAACTCGAAAGCATGCGCCGGGTGACCCAGGCCACGGCGCTGTTCATCGCCGATTGGTGCGGTGTGGAGGAGATCTGAGACATGCGCGATCCCGTCATCGTGTCGACCGCGCGCACCCCGCTGGGCAAGGCCTATCGTGGCGCCTTCAACAATCTCGAAGGGCCAAGCCTTGCGGCGCACGCGGTGCGCGCGGCGGTGGCGCGCGCAGGCCTCGAGGGGGGCGAGATCGAAGACGTGGCGTTCGGCGCGGCGCTCACGCAAGGGTCGACTGGCGTGGATATCGCGCGCCATATCGCGCTGGCCTCGGGCCTGCCCGACAGCACCGCCGGCCAGACCGTCGACCGCCAATGCGCCTCGGGGCTGAACGCGCTGGCGACGGCCGGGCATATGGTCGCGCAGGAGGGCGTGGACGTGATGCTTGCCGGTGGGCTGGAGAGCATTTCGCTGGTGCAGAACAGCCACTGGAATGCCCACCGCTACCGCGACCCGTCGGTGCAGGCCGGCTATTACATGTCGATGCTGGAAACGGCTGAGGTGGTGGCCGAGCGCTACCATGTCAGCCGCGAGGCGCAGGACGCCTATGCGCTTGAAAGCCAGCAGCGCACAGCCCGGGCGCAGGCCGCTGGTGTATTTGCCGACGAAATTGTGCCGGTGGACGCGGTGAAGCTGGTCGCCGACAAGGCGACGGGGGAAACACGCAAGGAGGCGGTGCGGTTGGAGGCCGACGAATGCACCCGACCCGGCACCACGGCGCAGGCGCTTGCGGGTCTCGCGCCGGTGCTGGGCGAGGGCAAAACCGTCACCGCCGGCAATGCCTCACAACTCTCCGACGGCGCTGCGGCGCTGGTGGTCATGGAGGCACGTGAGGCGGTGCGGCGTGGGCTGGACCCGCTGGGCGCTCTGCGCGGATTTGCCGTCGCAGGCGTGGCGCCGGAAGAGATGGGGATCGGCCCCGTCGTCGCGATCCCGCGGCTGTTGGACCGCACCGGCCTCAAGATGGAGGACATCGACCTCTGGGAAGTCAACGAGGCCTTTGCCGCCCAGCTCGTCCATTGCCGCGATACGCTCGACATTCCGCCCGACAAGCTCAACGTGAACGGCGGCGCGATCGCCATCGGCCACCCCTACGGCATGTCGGGCGCGCGTTTGGCCGGGCACATCCTGCTCGAAGGACGCCGGCGCGGCGCGCGCTGGGGCGTGGTGTCGATGTGCGTCGGCGGCGGGCAGGGGGCGGCGGGGCTGATCGAGGTGTTCTGACAAGCCCGTTTCCGGAGGTCGTGCGCAGGAAAAAGTGGAAGGATGGATTATCAATGACCGGACCCGAGACGGCGCCCCGATCCGATTACCTCGACGGCCGGGACATCGCAGACCTCACCGCCTGGCGGCGTGAGTTGCACCGCCACCCGGAACTGTCCGGCGAAGAGGTCGCGACCGCGGCCCGCATCGTCGAGATGCTGACAGCCAGCGCCCCGGACCGTGTCCTTGCCGGGCTTGGCGGTCATGGAGTTGCTGCCGTTTTCGAAGGCCCGGCGGAAGGTCCCGCAATCCTTCTGCGCTGCGACATCGACGCCCTGCCGATCGAGGAGCTTGGCGACAGGCCCCATCGCTCGACGGTCCCGGGCAAGGCGCACCTGTGCGGGCATGATGGGCATACGGCCATTCTGGCCGGCGTTGCCCGGTGGCTCGCACGCAACCGCCCTGAACGTGGGCGCGCCATCCTTCTGTTCCAGCCCGCCGAGGAAGACGGGTCTGGAGCCGCGAAGGTCATTGCGGATCCGCGGTTCAGGGAGATCACCCCGGATTTCGCCCTGGCGCTCCACAATATGCCGGGCGTTCCGCTTGGGGCTGCGGTCTTGGACGAAGGCATCATGAACTGCGCCTCGCGCGGGATGCGGGTCGTTTTGTCCGGCCGGACCGCGCACGCCTCCCAGCCGGAGACCGGGCTGTCCCCGGTTCCGGCGATGTCGCGCCTGATGCAGGCGCTGACGGATCTGGGGCAGGGCGGGTCGCAGGCCGACCCCGGGTTTTCCCTGGTGACGGTCACGCACGCGCGGATCGGCGAGCCCGCCTTCGGCATCGCACCGGGGCACGCGGAGCTTTGGGTGACGCTGCGCACGCAACGCGACACGGCTATGGACGCGCTCGTCGCTGCGGCAGAGACGGAAGTCGCCGACGTGGCGGGCAGGTCCGGTTTGCAGGCTGAAATCACCTGGCATGACGTGTTTCGCCATTGCGAAAACGAGCCGGACGCAACCCGACTGCTGGCGGCCGCCCTCGATGCCGAAGGGATCCGGACCCAGAAAGGCGACCTGCCGATGCGGGCCTCGGAAGATTTCGGCCGCTACGGCGATCAAACGAAGGCGGCGATGATGTTGCTGGGTGCCGGAGAGCAGAGCCCCGCACTCCACAACCCGGACTACGATTTTCCGGACCCGATCATCGAAACGGGCGCCCGCATCTTCATCCGGTGTCTTCGCTACCACCTGTTCTGACGCGATGGTCGCGTGGATCGAGCACGCCGAATGTGGTTGTGCGTTTCAGCTCCGTCATTGAGCTGTGATCTGTGCGTGCCGACCCGGACGGGCATCCAGGGCCGGTGGAAATTCGGCCCACGCGCCCCGCGGGCACACACCGACGGGACATCGCCTCCGGCCTGCCAGGACTTCTTGTGCCGCGCCCAGTATCACCCGTTGCGCGGAGGCCATTTCCGGCACACGGCGATACGATGTTTCAGCAAGACAGGTCGCGTGGGTGAGCGCACCGTGCGGTGCGCTCACCGCGACGATCTACTGCGGCAAGGTCGCCACGTAGCTGAGAACGTCATGCGCGGCATCGGGCCCGAAAGCGCGAAGATTGATCATCGCGACACCGGGATGGCCGTTCAAGATCTTGCCAATCACCTCATCAGGCGCTGCGGCGGCTTCGGTGCCGACGTAGGCGTGTTCGTCGCCTTCGCCCCAGTCGTAGGCGCGTCCGTCGAAGCCGTGACATGCCGCACAGGTGCTCTGGAAGATTGCACGGCCTCGGTTGAGATCGCCCCAGATGATTTCCCGGGTTTCCAGATTGACGTAGCGGGAAATGTCGACCTGTCCGCGCGACACGAAGGCAGCCAGGCGGGCCAGCTCTTCGTCGTTGATCATGTCCTCGGTGTAGCCATGATCGGGACCGCGGAGCAAGGTTGCAATGGCGGTCTCGTTGCCGCCGATCGCGCCGTAGATACCTGGTATCCCGGTATAGTGGCTTCCGGAAGAATAGATCCCGTCGGCACCCCGGTAATCCCAGCCGTGGCATTCCTTGCAACGCCACGTGGTCGCGCCGGACTTCTTGCTCGCTTCGGGGTATGACGGATGCGTCGTCTCGGGCGGATCGCGGTCCAGAGCATTCCACCAATTGTCGTAGATCCGACCGCCGGAAGACAGGATCCAGGTATCCGTCGGTTGCTCCGGACTGCCGTGGATATACTCTTGAGCTTCTTTGGAATGTGCATAATCGTTCAGGTCATCGCTGCCAACAGCAGCCTGGCCGAAAAACCCCCAAACCATCCCCGCAACCCACACAGTCTTCATCGCAAAAATTGCGTTCCTCATTATTCCCCTCCCTTTGGGAAGACGTCGAGTGCTTCCCTGTTTTTGTCGCGCGTCCCAGCTTCAGCATACTGTAGAACACCAACATGCGGAGACTTTTCTTTCGCTGACGTTCGTGGAACCGCGACACGCTTGAGGTTTTTCTAGCAATTGCAAGGCCTTGCATGCGGATGCCGACATGGGACCGCTGGGCTGAAGGCACGACCTCTGGTTGCGCCATGATCAAGAGCGGCTCGCCGACGTTGGCGCCGCGAATGACTGGACAGCTTTGGGTTCGCGCAGGGCGGTGCGAACCATCGCTCTCGTTATTCTCCGCTAATATACGGGTGAGCCAACACAACCACCGCATCGGGACCCCGGCGCATGTTCAGAAACCCATGCTGCGGGCGCATCGGTCCGCTATGTCCGCATCACCGCCGGAGCGTTTCATCGTTATGCTGCAACCCGACAGAAATGCGTGGTTTCACTCCTGCCCAATTTCGCTGCCCCACCGCGGCAAGGCCGGTCTCGAATCTCCCTCAAATGGTGCGCTGCGTCTGCAAGGGGCGGCGCTGGGCCAGGTCCGCTCCGGGCCTTACGTGAGCTTCGCTGGGCGGGCGGCATTCTGCTTCTCGCCGTCTTCTCCGTGAGGCTCCATTCTGCGCTGGAAACGGAGCCTCGCGAAAACCTGGGCGGTTCAGGTCTCACACCAGGTTTCGGGGCCCGGTGGACAAGCCAAAGGGACCTGCGAGGGGCCTGTGCGCGGCGTGTCCGGGTGCGGCGTCAAGTGAAGACACGATGCAACGAGGCGGGCCGGTCCGACGCTGCGCGAACCCCCATATTCATTGACTTGAGAGGGCGCACGCGCCATAAGGGCGTGTTGTCAACGTGCACCGCTGCCGCCATGCTGCCGCCATCGGTACGACACCAAGCCTTCAATACAAGTGGCATGCCCCTGCGTCCCCCCGGGACGTGGCTTCGGAGGTTGCGGAATCAAGCTTTCTTTACTCAGTCGAAGGCGCCACGCGCCCCTGGGCAGACCTCTCGGTGGGCCCGGTGCGCGGACATGCGCGCTGGCGATCTTGCCCGGCGCAGGCTTGGCGCGGGCGGATGCAGGAAAGATCCCCGAACGCGCGCATGCCGGGCGCGACGGCGGCGACTGGGCCTGCGCGCGGGGCTTTGCGGAGATCCGCAATCAATGCGACGAGGTCAGGGTGCCCGAACAGACGCATCTGGACCGCAGCGGAGACGGATGTGAATGCGACCGACCCTTCGTCCAGAGCCAGACCGAATGCGTGCTCAGGTAGACGACAGCGGCAAAATCGGCGCGCCCGCGGGGCGCGCGGCCGGGCAGGATCGTGGGCGATCCGCGCGAACCCGCGCGTTCAACAACGCGCTCGGCAAAACACTGAAAGCCGTGGGCGGCCCGGCCGAGACCCGTGGCAAGACCGCCCGGATCTGGTGGGCTTGGCAATCGCCCTGGTTGCCGCCGACTTTTTGACAGCGGCGAATTTGTGGATAGGAAGTTGAAAATGAATCAGAAAAACATCTCCAGTCGTGCGCTCGCGATCTTCGAGACGACGAAGGCAAGAGCGCCGTTGCCTGGAAGCAAGGGCGCGGACGTCACCGAGATCATCGAAGAAGCGCACGAGAAATACCGCATCAAGGCTGGGCGGCTGGGTGGAACCTATGTTGCGCGGGCCTTCCCGAAGCCGCCGTCGAAGGCGCAAGGTGTCTTTGCCGAGGCCGAAGGGGACAGCGAACAGGATGCGCTGGCGGCGTTGAAAGCCAAGATCGCGGCCCGCGACGTCCACCGCAAGCAAGCGCGGCGGTGGGACGAGACCGCGTCCGTGTCGGTGCCGAACCTGGAGGAATTCGTCGAGGCGCTGCATCAGACCGCGCTCACCCGCCCCCAGGTCGCGATGCTGAAGGCGCATTCCTTCGTCCGCGAAAAGGGCATGACGATGGACCAGCTGGCCCGGGCGGCGGGGTACAAATCGCGCGAAGCGGCGTTGAAGGTGTTCTGCAAGGCCGGGGATCTGATCGCGGACTATCTCGGGATCGAGATCGACGAGGAAACCTTGCCCGACCGGGAAGGCGCAGCCCTCATCCTGGCTGCCAAGACCGTCGAGGGCGAAGACACCCCCGCGGTCTGGATCATGCATCCCGAGTTGCGCGACGCGGTGCAGAAAGTTCTGAAATGACGGGGACCTGGACGGGGACCTGATCGGCCACCGCGCTTCAGGGGCAAGGGAATATGCTGGAAAAGAAAACCTTCCCGATCGACATGGTCTACGTGCCGGTGAAGCGCGCGAAGACGCTGGACGCGGGCAAGGTTCTGGCACTCGCCGAGGACATGCTGGAGAACGGCCAGACCACGCCGATCCGGTTGCGCCCGGACGGCGACAGGTATGTCCTGCTCGAAGGGTTGCACCGGCTGGAGGCGCTGCGCGCGCTGGGCGAGGCGACCGTCGAAGGCTACCTCGTGCGGGCCCGGCTGCATTGACGGCGGGCCGGGACGGGCAAGCGCGGGCGGACCGGCTCAGACCGGGAGCGCGCGGGCCTCGGCAAACGAGAGCAGACGCCGGCTTTTCTCGCACCACAAATGCAGGCGGGCGCAATGCAGGCTGTCGCGGATCGTCAGTCTTTGCGACTGCGCCAGCGTGTCATGGTCGCGCATCACTTCGCTAAGCCGGTAGAACGGGATCCGGGATGCCAGGTGGTGCACATGGTGGACGCCGATGTTCGCGGTGATCCAGCGCAGGGGCCCGGGCAGGGCGTAGTGCGAAGAGCCGTCGAGAGCGGCGGCCTGCACGTTCCAGCCCTGCTCATGCTCCCAGCTGGTGTGTTCGAACTGGTGCTGGACAAAAAACAGCCACATGCCGATCGAGGCGGCCAGCAGCAAGGTGGGCAGGAACACGAACACCAGCACCTGCCATCCGCCGAACCAGACGAGAGCGCCGAGAATGGCGAGAATCGCGGCATCGGTGGCCAGCGCAGACACCCAGTAGCGCCAGCCGGCGTCCATCAGCCCGAACGGCAGGCGGTTCTGCAGCACGAATACATAGGCCGGCGCGAGACCGAACAAAAACAGCGGGTTGCGCACGAGGCGGTAGAGAAACCGCCCGACCCATGATCTTGCGCGGTATTCCTGCACCGTGAGGGTGGGAATGTCGCCGATCCCGCGCCGGTCGAGGTTGCCGGTCGAGGCATGGTGGATCGCGTGGTTCCGGCGCCAGACGTCGTAGGGGGTGAGCGTCAGCACCCCGAGCGCGCGGCCGACCCAGTCGCTGAGGGTGCGGTTCTTGAAAAACGCGCCGTGTCCGCAATCGTGCTGGATCATGAAGGCGCGGAGCAGGAAGCCGGCGTTCAGAAGCGCCAAAGCCACCGCCAGCACGGTGCTGACCGACAGCATCCACCAGGCCAGGGCCCAGATCGCGGCAAAAGGTGCAAGGGTCACGACAAGCTCGAACAGGCTGCGCAGAAGGTTCGGCTCACGATACTTGGCGAGCACACGGGTCCATTCGGAAGGCTGCAAGGCGGCGTCCTCTTCTTGCGGCAGTCAGGCTGTGTCGGGGGAATGTCGGGGATGGGGGGTGGCGGGCGCCTGGGTCGGCGCCCGCCGGGTCGTTATGCGAGCTCGAGGTTCGTCGCGCTCTCGCGGCCGTCGCGGCCGGCTTCGATCTCGAAGGTGACCTTCTGGCCGTCCTTCAGTTCGGAAAGACCGGCGCGCTCAAGCGCCGAGATGTGCACGAACACGTCGCGCTTGCCACCTTCGGGCTCGATGAAACCGAAGCCTTTGGTGGGGTTGAACCATTTTACTGTGCCGTTAGCCATGTTGTTTTTCCTTTCAGGTGTCGCCCGTAGTCGAGCATTGGGGAGGCGTCGCCGTCAGGCGGCCGCACTGGAACGGGCAGTGTCGCCCTGGCCGAGCACGCGCGCGAGTCCCGCGCGCGGATCGTCGTCTGTGAAGCGCGCAGTTGCAAGAGGCGCGCTGGTGTTGTCGGCTTTCGCCTTGGTTTTTTTGCGCCGCCGCGGTTTGCGGGACGGTTTCGGCTGATCGTCGCTGTGTGCGGTCTGCGCGGGAGTGGCGGGGGCGGCCGAAGTCTCGGCGCCGTGGCCACCGAAGCGGCGTCCGACCAGCTTTTCGATGTCTTTCAGCAACGGGCGTTCGTCCGGGCTGCAAAACGAGATCGCAACCCCGTCACGCCCCGCCCGCGCGGTGCGCCCGATGCGGTGGACATAGGCCTCGGCGACGTTGGGCAGGTCGTAGTTCACGACGTTGGCGACACCCGGGATGTCGATCCCGCGGGCGGCGACATCGGTGGCCACCAGCACGGTGACCGTGCCTTCGCGGAAGGCCTTGATCGCGCGGTCGCGCTGGCCCTGGCTGCGGTTGCCGTGGATCGACTCGGCATTGTAGCCGTCGGCGACCAGCTGCCTTTTCATCTTTTCCGCGCCGTGCTTGGTGCGCGAGAAGACCAGGGTCAGCGCATCGCGGTCGGCTGACAGGATCTCGCGCAGGCGTTTCGGCTTTTCGGCCTTTTCGAGGAAATGCACCGATTGCTCGACCTTGTCGGCGGTCTTGCCCGGGGGCGCGACCTCGACGCGGCGGGGATCTTTCAGGTAGCTGCGGCTCAGCTCCTCCATCTGCTTTGGCATGGTGGCCGAAAACAGCATGGTCTGGCGCGGCGTGCCGAGCCGGGGCGCGATCTTCCGAAGCGCATGAATGAAGCCCATGTCGAGCATGTGGTCGGCCTCGTCGAGCACCAGGAACTGCACGGTCGAAAGCCGCACGTCGCCGCGCTCCATCAGGTCGATCAGCCGGCCCGGGGTGGCGACGAGTATGTCGACGCCCGGCGCCAACGTCTTGATCTGACGGTTGATCGACTGGCCGCCAACCACCGTCGCAACCTTGAGCGGCGTGGCTTTCGCCATCGGCCGCAGGCTTTCGGCGATCTGGTTCACCAGTTCGCGGGTGGGGGCGAGGATGAGGGCCTTCACCGATTTCGGCGCAGGTTTGCCCGGGGTGTCCATGAGCCGGTGCAACATCGGCAGCCCGAAAGCGAGCGTTTTGCCGGTGCCGGTCTGGGCAAGGCCGAGAATGTCATGGCCCGCGAGGCCGAGGGGAATGGATTTGGTCTGAATGGGGGTCGGGGTCGAGAAGCCGGCATGTGCCAGTTCCCGCGTGAGCTGCGGCGCAAGGCCGAGCTTGTCAAATTCTGACAAGAATTGTCCTTTCGTGGCCACGCCGTTTTTACGCGACGCGCCGTGGTCTTTCGTGTCACCGTCACGGTGCCACGTGAAGAGGGTCCAGCGATGCCGCAGACCTCGCAGACGGATTCTGCGGAGCCCGGCTCACCGGTAAGACCCTGCGTGATGGGATCTGGGAATTCGCTGTTGCGCCTGTTTGGACCGTTGTCAGGCAGGTTCCATTCGGGCGCGGCGAGCTCACGCGGCTGCACAGCGATGGGTGTCACATAACGTGTGGTGCGCAGAAGTCAAGACATAGCGCGGCGCGCGCCGCTGTCGGGTCAGTAATTCCACAGCGTGCCGTCTTCCGGCCTGACGACCGGGTGGCTTCCCGGTTTGTAGCTGTAGCGCTGGGCTTCGGCCTCGTCGAAGTCGACTCCGAGACCGGGCGCGTCGCTCACATGCATGAGCCCGTTTTCCATCCGGTGGTCGGAGGGGAACAGCGCGTCGCATTCGGCCGTGCCCAGCACCAGGTATTCCTGGATACCGAAATTGGGCGCCCAGGCGTTGAGATGCGCCTGCGCCGCCATGCAGAGCGGAGAATGGCTCGGCGCGCCGTGGAACCCGGTGCGCACATGGTGCTGCGCTGCGAGATCGACGATGCGTTTCGTGTGCGTAAGGCCGCCGGCGTTGGTCGCCGAGACGCGGATGAAGTCGATCAGCTCGTTCTCGATCAGCTTGTTGCAGTCCCAGATCGCGTTGAAGACTTCGCCGATGGCGGATCGGGGTCGTCGAATGCTGACGGATCAGCCTCAGCGCGTCCTGATCCTCGGCCGGGGTCGGGTCTTCGAGCCAGTAGAGACCCACGGGTTCGACCGCCTTGGCGAACGCGGCCGCCTCGCGCGGCAAGAGGCGGTGGTGCACATCGTGAAGGATGTGCAGATCGGGGCCGAACCGGGCGCGGATCTCGGCCAGATCGCCGGGCATGTAGCGCATGTAGCGGCCCGTGTCCCAGGTTTCGACCTTGGGACGGATGCCGCCGAAATCGGTTATGTAATGCTTGCCCGCGCCCTTCTTCTCCGGCACGGCGTAGCTCGCCGATGGCATGGCGGGGATGCCGCATTGCACCCGCACAGCCTTGTAACCCAGCGCGACGTAATGAGAGACCGTGTCCATCAGGTCTTCAAGGTCGGACCCGGTGGCATGGGCGTAGACCATCGCGCCGTCGCGGCTCTTGCCGCCGAACAGCTGGTAGAGCGGCATGTTCGCCAGCTTGCCCTTGATATCCCACAGCGCCATGTCGACGGCGCCGATGGCGGACATGGTGATCGGGCCACGCCGGAAATAGGCGCCGCGGTAGAAGAACTGCCAGATGTCTTCGCTGCGGCATGGGTCCATGCCGATCAGGTTGGGCACGATGTAGTCGCTGAGATAGGCTGCCGGCAGGGTCTCTCGGTTTTTGAGCGTCGCGTCGCCGAGGCCGTAGATGCCTTGGTCGGTCATGATCTTGAGGGTGACGTAGTTCTTGCCGGGGCCGCCGACGAAGACTTTGGCATCGGTGATTTTCATGCATCGTGCTCCCGCTTTGGAGTGGAACGGATTGCGGCCTGTGCGGCCAGTGCGGCCGGTCCCGCGGTGGCCCTCAGGCCGTGCCCCGGGTCGGGCGATCCTTTTCGATGTTGAACGTCATCCCGTCGAGCAGTTCGTCGAGATCGGGCCGCGCCGCCGGTCCGTTGGAAATATCCGCGAGCATGAGGGTTCCATCGGGACGAATGCCGAAGGCGCCGGGTTCGGAAAACGGCGCGGTGGTTTCCGCCTCGGACAACGGCTCCGAAACATAGAGCCCGATGGCGCGCATCTGGGCGACGGTCAGGCCGTGGCAGAGCTCGAATTTCCAGCCGACCTCTGCCTTGTCGGCGCGGGCTGTCTCCTCAGTGTCGGCGGAGACGACCACCACATCCATCACCTCGGTCCAGGCGGGGAGGGCGTCGTTCAACTTCGACAGAAACCGCTTGCAGCGCGGGCAGTGGCTGCCGCGATAGACGAACAGCATGGTCCAGCGGTCCTTGGCTGCGCCGATTTCGATTGGCGGGCTGCCATCGACGGTCTGAAGGCTCAGTTTTACGAACGGGGCGCCCACGCGCGGTTTGGCATCGGACATGACCGGTTCCTTTCTGGTGAGGGGGTGGGCGGGCCCCGCAGTCAGTTCAGGCCGGAAACGTCCGTCCAGTTGTCGCTCTTGCGGATCAGGTCGATGATCTGCTGGAATTGGCTGCCTTCCCGGAAGGTCGGGTAGGGGTCCACGGTTTCGCCGCCAATGTCCTTCACGAACTCCCGGATCAGATAGAGCCAGCATTGCTCGGTCTCGCCTTCGAAATTCGTGACGCCAGCGCGAATGTCCTGCGGCAGCGGCAGGTCCTTCCAGCTTTTGTCTTCGCCCCAGAGGGAAAGTTGGCCCTGGCCGTAGTGGCCCTGGAGGTAGATCGCGCCGTGACGGCCGTAGAACACGATGTGGTCTTCATGGAACCGGGGCACCAGCCCCCCGTGTTTGAACAGCACCGACACCGGCTTCGGCGCAAAAGGGCTCTCGATCTGCGCCATCACGGCATACGACCATTCGACATTGCTTGTCCCCCATTCGAGCGCCGGATCATCGAGGTTTTCGGGGATGAAACTGCGCCGGGTCGTGAAGTTGTGCACGCCTTCGACGATGGGCGCCTTGCCGAGATCGTCGCGCACCTCTCCGGCGATCTTCAGGATCTTGTCGCCGACCACGGAGGTCACGATGGAGAGGGTGTGGGTGAAGTTGTTGTTGAGCCGGCCGCCGCCCTGCTCGGCGCGGTGCGACCAGCCAAAGGGGATCTCGCGCTCAAGGTTGAAATGCGAGATGCACTCTACCTCGTGCGGTTCGCCGATCGCGCCCTCTGCAACCAGCCGTTTGGCGTGCAGCACCGAGGGTGTGTAGCGAAAGCTCGCGGCATAGGCCGTCTTGACGCCCTTCGCCTCGGCCAGGTCGAGAAGCTCGACCGCCGTCTCGCCGCTTTGCGTCATCGGCTTGTCGACGAAGACGTGGCAGCCGGCCTCGATGGCCTGTTTGATCGGCAGGTAATGCGCGCCGCCCGGTGTGCCGATGGAGACGATGTCGGGCGTGCACGCCGCGAGCGCCGCCTGCCAGTCGGTGCCGGCGTAGGGGATGCCCATCTTCTCGGCGACCTCGGTCACCACATGCTCGGTACGCCCGACCATGCCCACGACCTCGGCACCGGCGTCGCGGAAGGCTTCGGCATGGCCTCGTCCGGCAAAGCCGGTTCCGGCGATCAATACTTTCAGCATCGGGTTCTCCTTCAACGACGCAGGCCCGAAGCCACAGGGCTCCGGGCCTCGGCCTGGGGTCTGAGATCACCCTGCAAGCAGGTTGGGCAGGGTCAGCGAGATCGCCGGCACGAAGGTGATCAGCAACAGCGCGATCAGAATGGCGACGTAGAACGGCCAGATCGTGCGCACGGCCTTCTCCATCGGCAGACGGCCGACCGCACAGCCCGCGAACAGGCAGGTGCCCACCGGCGGCGTGGTCAGGCCGAGGCCGAGGTTGACCAGGAGGATCATGCCGAACTGAAGTGGGTCGATGCCGAGGCTGGTCGCGACCGGCAGGAAGATCGGCGTGCAGATCAGGATCAGCGCTGCCATGTCCATGATCATGCCGAGCAGCAGCAGAGCGAGGTTGATCATCAACAGGATCAGGATCGGGTTGTCGGTCAAGCCGGTCAGAAACTCGACCGTCAGGTTCGGCACCCGGTAGAAGGTCAGCATGTAGGCGAAGGCGCCGGCGCAGGCGATCAGGATCATCACCATCGAGGTGGTCTTGACGGCCGAGCGGACGGCGGTCTTGAACTTCTCCCAGGTCAGCTCGCGGTAGACCACGATCGTCACCACGAAGGCGTAGATCGCGCCGAAGGCACCGGATTCGGTGACGGTGAAGACGCCCGAGAGCACGCCGCCGACGATGATGACCGCGGTCATCAGGCCGGGAACCGCCGTGGCGAAGCTGATCGCCAGGGCCGTCCAGCCCGGGAAGGCCTCGCCCTTGTAGCCGCGCTTCACCGCGACGAGATAGGCCGCCAGCGCGAGGCAGCTGCCCATCAGGATGCCCGGCACGACACCGGCCAGGAACAGTTTCGAGATCGACAGGCCCCCGCCCGCGGCGATGGCGTAGATGATCATGTTGTGGCTGGGCGGAATGATGATGCCGGCGAGCGACGAGGTGACAGTGACGTTCACCGCGTAATCGGCATCATACCCCTTTTCCTTCATCACCGGGATCAGGATCGAGCCCAACGCCGAGATGTCGGCGATGGCCGAGCCGGAGATCCCGCCGAACAGCATCGACGACAACACATTGACGATGCCGAGGCCGCCGCGCACCGCACCCACCGCGGCCGACGCGAAGCGCACAAGCCGCTGGGCGATGCCGCCGTGAAACATCAGCTCGCCCGCGAAGATGAAGAACGGGATCGCCATGAGGGCGAAGACGTTGATGCCCGAGATGATCCGCTGGAAGCCGATCATCAGCGGCAGACCTTCAAACCAGATGGCCACCAGCGCCGAAATGCCGAGCGCAAAGGCCACCGGGGTGCCGATGGCGACGCACAAGGCGAAAAAGCCCAAGAGTAACGCGAGTCCCATAGGGTGCCGCCCCTATTCTATGTGATCGACACGGTCGTCGTGCCCCGTCAGGAGGCGGGCGAGATGACCGAGAGAGAAGAGGAGGATCAGACCTCCTGCGATGGTCAGCGGCAAGGACCGGTAGCCTTCGCTGATCTGGATGAGCGGGATCATTGCATCCCACTTGAAGGCGGTCAGTTTCGCCCCGTACCAGAGCATCAGGAAACCGAAACCGGCCATCAGGAGATCCGTGACAAAAACGAAAACCCTTCGGACTTTTTCGGACACCATGGTTCGAAAGATGACAACCGAGATATGGGTGTTTTCCCGCACCCCGACCGCCGCCCCGAAAAAGGCGATGAGCATCACCAGGAGAAACGAGTATCCCTCGACCCAGGTGGGTGTGTCGTTCAGCACGTAACGTCCGAACACCAGCCAGCCGAACATGACGGTCATGGCGACAAGGGCAACGCCGGTTATCACCCGGCTGACAAACACGATTACATCGAACACCCGATCAACCATCCGCAGGGCCGCGGGCAATTCGGAGTTGTCATTCATGTCGGCTCTCCCGATTGAGAGCGCCCGCCTGCATTTGGTCAAGTCGGGCGCTCCCGGTTTGTTGCGGACCGGTCGTTATTCGGTCGCCTGGATCAGTTCGACCAGCGGACGCAGGCTCGGATTGGCTTCGAGGTAGCCCTCGTAGACCGGGGTCATCGCAGTCTGGAACGCGCTCTTGTCGGCGATCTCATTGGTCACGGCGCCGGCGGTCTCGACCGTTTCACGGCTTGCGGTTTCGCGTTCGGCCCAAAGCTGGTGCTGGAGCTCGGCCGATTCCAACGCCGCTTCCTTCAACGCCGCCTTCATGTCGTCGGACAGAGCGTTATAGGAATCGGCGTTGACGCAGACACACTCGGGGATGATCAGGTGCTGGCTGAGCGAGTAATAGCCCGCCACTTCGTAGTGCCCGGTCGACTCGTAGGACGGCCAGTTGTTCTCGGCGCCATCGACCACACCGGTCTTGAGCGACTGGTAGACCTCGGAGAAGGCCATCGGCGAGGGGTTACCGCCGAGCTCGGCGATCATGCCCGAATACAGGTCGTTGTTCATGACCCGCACTTTCATGCCGACAACGTCTTCCGGCGTGTTGATCGCCTTTGTGCCGTTGTAGAACGACCGCGCGCCGGCATCGTACCAGGCCAGCGGCGTCAGGCCCTTGGCGGCCATGCCGTCGGCGATCATCTGGCCGGCGTCGCCCTCGAGCACGCGGAACATGTGCGGCACGTCCTTGAAGATGAACGGCAGCGAGACGACGTTGGCTTCGGGCGCGATCGGGCCGATCGGGCCGAGGTTGAAGTTGCCGACCTCGAGCGCGCCGAGGCGCACCTGTTCGATTGCGTCGGGTTGGCTGCCGAGCGTGCCGCCGTGGAACATCTGCAAGGTGATCTCGCCGCCGGTCTTCTCTTCGACCAGCTCGGCGAACTTGTCCATCGCGATGGTGTTGGGATAACCGTCGACGTGGATGTTCCATCCGCGCCATTGCTCGGCCGTGGCAGCGCCGGACAGCAGCGCGACAGCGGCAGCGGTGCCGATCAGTCTGGCAGTGAATTTGAGATACATGTGATCCTCCTCAGATCATTTAGCCGGATATCAGACATGCGACCCGGATCGGCTGGCGCAGCCTGCGCCGTTGTCGCCGAATTCCGGGTGTCGCGTTGAGCTTTGCGACGCATGCGCCGCGGGGTTTGCGCAGGTCCACGCCATCCGGCGATGCGTGAATGCGGAAACGAACAGGCGATGAAGACAGACCGGCGGTGCGATCGGAAACGAAAACGTTCCCGGGACGCTCTACAACTCTCATCATTTCCTGTGCCTCCCATCGTTCCGAATAGTGGCGTCGACGGCATCGTGATCCATGCAATCGCAGGGTCCGTTTGCCGAGCGCTGCGCCATCATTCCCAATCGAGATGATACTAGTATCCCAGTTCTGTCAAGCAGCGATGAGGCTGGTTCCCCGTTTGCCCCCTGGCGGGACGCCTCCGGAAACGGTGTGGGCGCGGCATTCTGCCACAGTGGTGGGTTCGAAGCGCTTTGTCACGCATTTGCAGGGGGCCGCGCGGGACGATTCTGCCACCGCTGCCCGCGTCCGATTCTGCGGCCAACTTGCGGCCAACTTGCGGTCGGCCGGCGCGCCGCCGGGGTCAGATTGACACCACCCGCAATACTAGTACACCGCAAGCAGCCTCCGCCCATCCGCCGCATCGGCGGACCCGGGCAGGCAGGGCGCACTTCATCGAAACGCTGCTGGCTTCGCTGCCCGGTTCGGCACCGAACCGATGCCGGATACCGGCAGTTTCGCCCGCGTGACGATCCGGGCCCGGAGCGGGGCGCGGGACATGACCGAAACCGGCGCCGCTACGGCGCCACCACAGGACCCCCGGCCGTTCCGATGCAGACCAGTTCCAGCGGCAATGCCATCCCGACGATGGCGGACGTGTTCAAACTGGCCTGGCCGCTCTGCCTGAAGGCGATCATGCTGCATGGCATTGTCGTCATCGACGCCTGGCTGGTGGCGCCCCTCGGCGAGATCGCGCTTGCGGCGATGGGGCTCGCGGGGTCGGTCGCGGGCCTTCTCTTGGGCTTCGTGTTCGCGTTTTCCGCCGCCTCGCAGATCCGGGTGGCACAGGCCTTCGGATCGGGTGAGGCCGTCGCGCTCAAGACGGCGTTGTACGCAGGTCTCCTCATCAACCTTGTCATCGCCGGCATCGGCGTGCTGATCCTTGTCGTTGCGAGCGGGCCGCTCATCGCCCATTTCGCGCATACACCCTGGATCGAAGAACAGGCGATGCGTTACCTCGGCGTCTTCCTCTTCGTCGTCCTGGCCGAGGCGGTCGGTGGCGCATTGTCGAGCCATTTCAACGGCTGCGGCAACTCCAAGGTGCCGTTTTACAGCTACCTGATCGCGCTGCCCGTCAACATTTTCGTCAGCGTCGTGCTGATCCACGGCGCGCTGGGCTTTCCCGAGTTTGGCGTGGTCGGGGCCGCCGTGGGCAGCGCGGTGGCCGCGGTCCTGCGCGCCGCGTTCCTCGGCTGGCAAACCTACCGCGCCGAGCGCGGCTATGCCGCCGTCGTCGGATGGTGGGACGGGACGTTCGCGCGGTCGACGCGCAGCCATCTGGTCTTCTCCCTGCCGATCGCCGCGACATTCGTCAGCGCCGCCCTCGCCAACAACGTCAGCGGGCTCATCTACGCCCGGCTTCCCGTCAACGCGTTTGCGGCCATGACGCTGATCACACCCTGGGTCCAGGTCGTCGGCGTGCTGGGCATGGCCTGGGCGCAGGCGATCGGGATCCTGATCGCGCAGCTCCTCGGCGGCAACATTGCCGGCGAAGCGCTCGATGCTTTCCTTGGCCGGGCCTGGCGGCGCGCCTTCGTCGCCGCCGGGCTGGTTTCGGCGATCTATCTCGGGGTCAGCCTGTCGGCGGGGGCGATCTATCCGGGTCTCCAGCCGGAAACCAAGGCGGCACTTTGGAGCTTCGTGCCGGTTTTGCTGTTTTTGCCCTTCCCGAAGGGCTCGAACGCCGTCTGCGGCCAAACCTTGAGGGCAGGGGGCGATACGGTCTACGTGATGAACCTTTTCATCGGGTCGCAATGGTTTGTGCGCGTCCCCGCCACGGCGCTGTTTGTGCTCTATCTCGATGTGCCGGTGAGCTGGGTGTTCGCCCTGCTCCTTCTCGAAGAGCTGGTGAAGTTTCCGGTATTTCACCTACGGCTGCGCACTGGGGTGTGGAAGCGCCGCCTGCGTTGACGCCGCAAATCCGTTCACACCGCAGCGCGGCCTGTGGCGATGGGCGGCCTGTGGCGATGGGCGGCCTGTGGCGATGCGTTGCGGCGCCGACCCCGGTCAGGGGTCGAGGTACTCCGCGTGTTGGGCGGCGATGGTATCGATCGTTCGGTCGAGGCGGGCGAGATGTCTCATCCCGGCCTCGACCGCCGCCTCGGGTTTGCCCTGCTTCACACCGTCAGCGATGTCCTCGTGATCCTGAAGCAGTTGCGGCATGCGCTTTTCCTTGGACAGCCCCAGCATGCAAATCCGATCGACCTTGGCCTTCTCCGCCGAGATGACCTCGAACGCGAAGTCGACCTTTGCGATCTCGCACAGGGCTTCGTGGAACTCGTAGTCGAGCGCGTCGAACTTGTGATGCTCATGGTCGCGCACGATCTCGCGTTGCCTGTCCAGGCAGGCGTCGAGGCGCGCGGCACCTTCTTCGTCGCATTCGGCCGCGGCGCGGCGCAGCACCTCGGCTTCCACGGCGGCGCGCACGAAGCGCGACTTCTCGATCGCCTTGAGGGAGAAGCGCTTCACCTCGGTCGCCTTTTGCGGCTGGATCAGCAAGAGGTCGAGGTTTTCGAGGCGGCTGAACGCATCGCGCACCGGTTGGCGCGACACGCCGAAACGCGCACCGATCTCGGCTTCGGAAATCTTGTCGCCGGGCCGCAGCCGGAGCGACAGGATATCGTCGTAGAGGTGGTTGAAGATCACGTCTACGCTGGGCCGGCGTTCCTTCGTTTTGGTGACTTGCGCCATTTTTGCTCCCCGTTTCTCGACTATCTAGTGATTGCTATGTTTGAATTCCAGTCGGTTCGGCCTTTGGGTCGGGCGCGGGGCCGGAACCGGCCGTTCGGCTTGCGGGTCAACTGGACGGGGGTCACCGTTCCTGCGACCGGCGTGCCGCCGGTACTGCCGCTCCTGTTCCGCATCCGGCCCTCCTTCTCCGTCGCCAAAGCTTCTGTTCGATTGCTATTTGATACTAGTATACCAGTCTTGTGAAGAAATGATTCTGGGAAATTCGTTGATCCACCGTCGGCCCATTGCCTCGGTCGGGAACCGGTTGAACTTTGCCGGTATCATCCAGGCCAAGGAGGAGCCATGTCTGGCGTCAAGGTGGAAGATATCGTCAAAGCCTTCGGTGCGGTTCATGTTGTCCATGGTATTGACCTCGAGATCAAACCCAAGGAGTTCGTTGTTCTCGTCGGGCCTTCGGGTTGCGGCAAGTCGACATGCCTGCGGATGGTCGCTGGGCTCGAGGAGATCACCGCTGGCACGCGGAAGATCGGCGACAAGGTCATGAACCGGGTCGCGCCCAAGGATCGCGATGTCGCGATGGTGTTTCAGAACTACGCGCTCTATCCGCACCTGAACGTCGCGGAAAACATGGCGTTCGGCCTGCGCCTGCGGAAGAAGCCGAAAGACGAGATCGCAACTTCCGTCAAGGAAGTTGGCGAAATTCTCGGCCTTACCAAGTAGCTCGACCGGCGCCCGGCCGACCTTTCCGGCGGGCAACGCCAGCGGGTTGCCATGGGCCGCGCCATCGTGCGGCACCCGAAGGTGTTCCTGTTCGACGAACCGCTCTCTAATCTCGACGCCAAGCTGCGCACCCAGATGCGTGCCGAAATCAAGCGGCTGCACAAACGGCTCGGCGTTACCTCGATCTACGTCACCCACGACCAGACTGAGGCGATGACCCTCGCCGACCGGATCGTGGTCATGGCGGACGGAAAGATCGAGCAGATCGGCGCACCGATGGATTTGTTCAACAACCCGGTCAACACCTTCATTGCCGGCTTCATCGGCTCGCCGCCGATGAACCAGCTCGACGCGGTGGTCGAAGCCGGCGACACCGGCCCGGCCGCGAAAATCGGCGACAAGATGATCGCTCTGCCGAAGCTCAGGGAGCTTGAAAACGCCGTCGGCCGCAAGGTCGTCGTCGGCATTCGCCCCGAACACGTCTTCATCGAGGAAGGCAAAGGCGGCACCGCGCTGCCGGTCGAGATCGACCTGATCGAGACCCTGGGGTCCGAAGCGCTCCTGCACACGATAATCGGCAAAACGCCCTTCGTGGTGAAGGCCGAGACCCATGGTGACATCTCGCACCTGAGCGGGGTGACCCAGTTCCACCTCCAGCCCGACCTGATCAAGGTTTTCGACGGTGACACCAAGAGGGTCTACGGCCACCCGGCGGGGGGCTGAGCCATGTCCCACCCAGAACACGTCTCGACCTCGACGGAAGAGATGGTCATCGAAGCCCAGGAGGCGCAAAAGCCGCCCCGTGGCGACAAGCTGAGTTCCGTCCTGCACCGGCTGCGACGCGACTGGCAGATCTACCTGATGCTGGCGCCGATCATCATCTGGTTCCTCGTCTTCCTCTACAAGCCGATGTACGGGCTGCAGATCGCGTTCAAGGATTACTCGATCTTCCGCGGCGTTGCCGACAGCTCCTGGATCGGGCTCGAGCATTTCCAGAACCTGTTCTCGAATGACACGTTCGTCCGGGCGGTCTGGAACACGATCAAGATCAGCGCGCTGAACCTCCTGTTTGGTTTCCCCGCCCCGATCATCCTCGCTCTGATGTTCAACGAGTTGTTGAACGCGAGCTTCAAGCGCATCTCGCAGACCATCGTTTACCTGCCGCACTTCATCTCGTCGGTGATCATCGCCGGTATCGTCATCACGGCCTTCTCGCCGTCGGCCGGGATCATCAACACGATCCTCGGCTGGTTCGGCATGGAGCCGGTCTACTTCCTGACCAAGTCTGAATGGTTCCGTCCGATCTTCATCGGCACCGGGATCTGGCAGGAAGCGGGCTTCGGATCCATCGTCTTCCTGGCGGCGATCGCGGGGGTGAACCCCTCGCTTTACGAAAGCGCCGTGGTCGACGGGGCGAACCGCTGGCAGATGATGTGGAAGATCACCATCCCGAGCATCCTGCCGACGATCATGATCATGCTGATCATCCGCATCGGCAACATCATGGAAGTCTCGTTCGAGCTGATCATCCTGCTCTACCAGCCCGCGACCTACTCGACGGCGGATGTGGTCAACACCTTCATCTGCCGCCAGGGCCTGCAGAGCGGCCAATACGACATGGCCGCCGCGGCCGGTCTGTTCAACGCACTCGTCGCCTTCGTCCTGGTGATGACGGCCAACACTTTGTCGCGCCGTTTCTCGCGCACATCGCTTTGGTAAGGGGATAGTCCAATGATGCACTGGAACCTCTACGGGCGGAGCGACAAGATCTTCGCCATCGCCATCGCCATCGCCATCGCCATCGCCATCGCCATCGCCATCGCCACGTCGGTCCTGGTCGGGATGTTCACGGTGGCGACGCTCTAGCCGTTCATCCAGAGATACTTCGAGAAGGGCATCCTTCTCGGTGGTGTGAAAGAATAATCCAACAATCGCGAAAGGGAGGAAACTGATGCGATTTATGACCCTGGCCGCCACTTTGGCCACTTCTACGGCGCTGACCGCCCCGGCATTTGCCGACGGCCCACCTGAGGATCGTCGACGAACCGCTGGAGCTGACGATCCAGATGAACCACGCCCGTTATCCGGTCTATGACGAAGCCTGGCCGGTCGAACAGGCTGCACGCGATTGGACCGGCATCCACCTGGTCGACGACACCGTTGGCGCGAATATGCGCACCAGCGAGAACAACGGCCGTACCGAAGCGCTGAACCTGATGCTGGCGTCGGGCCACATCCCGGACATTGTGGGCTCGAGCCGGATCAAGGACTTCGTCAACCAGTACGGTCCCGAGGGGGCTTTCCTGGCGCTCAACGATCTGATCGACGAGCACGCGCCGCACCTCAAGGCGTTCTTCGAAGAGAAGCCGGAAATCAAGGCGGCGCTCACGGCAGCCGACGGCAACATGTACCATATTCCGTACCTGCCGGACGGAAAGTATGGCCGCGCCTACTGGATCCGCACGGACTGGCTGGACGCGTTGGGGCTGGAGGTCCCGCAAACGGTGGACGAGTTCGAAGCCGCCCTGCGCGCCTTCAAGACCCAGGACCCGAACGGCAACGGCGAAGCCGATGAAGTTCCGTTCTTCGCGCGCCAGTGGCCGGAGTTCATCCGTCTGGTCACGCTGTGGGATGGCCGGTCGTCCGGCTCGGACACCTACCATGACTTCTATGTCGACGACGGCAAGCCTGCCCACCCCGATGCTGGCGAAGGCTACCGGGAAGGCATCAAGAACCTGGCGCGCTGGTACGCCGAAGGTCTGGTCGATGCCGTGATCTTCACCCGCGGCAGCTCGTCGCGTGAATTCTTTCTGTCCGAAAACATGGGCGCTGCGACCCACGACTGGTTCGCGTCGACCTCGGGCAAACGCGTCGAAGAACATCGCCGTATCCCGATCAAGCCCGATGGCTGGGCCATTGGTGGTATGAACGAGCACCCGGTTGAAACCATCAAGTGCTTCGACTTCCGGTTTACCGAAGAGGGCCGTCGTCTGGCCAACTTTGGCGTCGAAGGCATGCACTACGACATGATCGACGGTAAGCCGATCTTCAAAGAGGAGTTCATGGCACTGGGTCCTGTGAACAACTCGCTCTATGCCATTGGGTCCCAACTTCAGGGCCGCGGCTACTTCCAGGACTACGGCTATGAAATCCAGTGGTCGAACGAATTCGCGCTTGAAGGCATCGCGCTTTACGACGAGGGCGACTACCTGATCGACCAGTTCCTGGGCGTGGCCTTCAACGCCGACGAGCAGAAGGTCTACGACAAGTCCTGGGCCTCGCTCCGCGACAACATGCTGGAACGTCAGCAGGCCTGGATCCTCGGTACCGGTGACGTCGAGGCCGAGTGGGACGATTACCTCGCCCAGCTCGAGGAAAAGGGCCTGAACGAGATCCTCGAGGTCATGCAATCTGCCTACGACCGTCAGTACGGCGGCTGATCCGAATCCAGTCCCCCGCCCGCCGGTCTCCGGCGGGCGGAACCCCTCCATTTCCAACATACAAGGCACCCGGGAACCTTCGATGCCAAAGGCCTCTTCATCCGACCGTCAAGCCTATCTCGACGAACCCGCCGCGGGAGGTCTCAACATCCAATACGCGCCCGGTCCGGACGATACGCTGGTGGAGAACCCGCCGCGGTTCACCTGGCTGCCGGTGGTCGAGGACGAAGCGGCTTACGTGCTGCGCCTGTCGACCGACCCGGACTATCGCGCCAAGTCGACGCGGATGTTCACCGATATTCCGCTCAACTTCTTCACCCCCGACGCGGTGATCGAACCGGGGACCTGGTTTTGGTCCTACGCTGTCTGGGATGCCGAGACGGGCGCACCTGCGACCGCCTGGAGCACCAGCAGCAGCTTCGAGCTGGGCGCCGATCTGCCGGCAACGCCGTTGCCCGCCCGCGCCGCGCGTTACGCCGGGGCCGACATGGCGCACCCGCGGCTGTGGCTCGGGCCGAAAGAGCTGGACGCTTTTCAACAGCACCATGCATCAGGTCTGGCGAAAGCAGACGCTGTCGAAAAACGCCATTTTGATCAACGGCAAGGGACAATACGCGGGCCGCAACAAGGCGTTTCAGATGAAGGCGACCGGCGAGATCCTGGACGCGGTCGAGCGCGACGACCATATCTATATCAAGGGTAATGCCACCGCGGCCTATGCCCTCGTCTCGCCCGAGGTGGCCCGGGTGGAACCCGAGGTTTATTTCTTCAACAACAGCTTCTTCGTCTTCGTCGACTCGATTGATGCGGAGGCGCCGGTGGCGATCGACTGGCGGCTGCATGCCAATCAGGAATACCAGCTCGGCAAGTCCTCGTTCCGCAACACCGGCGAAAAGGCCGGGTTCTACGGCGAGCTGCTCTGGTCGGAGGGCGGTGCGCCCAGCTTGAGCCAGGAAACCGGCTTCCCCGGCGTCGACCCGAGCGAGTACGAGGGCCTGCCGGTCAGCACCTGCCTGACCGCGCGGTTCCCGAATGCGAACCGGCATCGGATCGTGACCCTGCTCGTGCCCCACCGACAGGATGATCCGCGCCGGATCTTCCACTTTGTCGACGATCAGGGCTAGGATGCCGATCTCTATTTCACCGACGCCGACGAGAACACCTTCAAGGTGGTGGTGAAGAAACTGGCCGGGACGAACATCTGATGTCGATCCGGCCCGCCACGGCAGAGATCACCACGGCCTGCCCGGGGCGTCGCCGCGACCTTGACGACCGTAACGATGGCTGCACGGCCACATTGTGAGGAAATGAGCGAGAAATACCATGGAAATCAAAAACGTCTTCCCCGCCAACGAGAACGAGCTCGAAGACCTCGGGAGCGGGTTGCGCCGCAAGGTCTGCGCCTACAACGACAACCTGATGTGCGTCGAGGTCCACTTCGAGACCGGCACTGTGGCGCCTGTCCACCACCACCCGCATGAGCAGATCACCTACGTGGTCTCGGGCCGCTTCGAGTTCGAAATCGACGGCGAGAAGAAGGTGCTTGGTCCGGGGGACTCGGCCTACAAGCAGGGCAACCTCCCGCACGGTGCGACGTGTCTCGAAGCGGGGATGTTGATCGACATGTTCACGCCCCACCGCGAAGACTTCGTCTGATCGCCGCCGCGCAGGCGCCGCGGCCCGCCGGTCGCACCGCCCGCGCCATCACCCCGGCGGGCGGACATCGTGCAGCGCGCCGACCGATCTGAAACTCAAGAAAGTAGAGCCATGAAACTTAAGGGAAAAACCGCGATCGTTACCGGCGGGGGGCGTGACATCGGGCGCGCCTGCGCGATGAGGCTGGCAGCCGAGGGCGCCAACGTCGCCATCAATTACTTCTCGTCCAGCGCCGGCGCCGACAGCGCCGTCGAAGAGATCAAGGCCGCGGGCGGCAACGCCTTCGCGCTGCAAGCCGATCTCAACACCGAAGCGGGGGCCGACGCGCTTGTCGGCAAGACGGTCGAGACCTTCGGCGGCATCGACGTGCTGGTCAACAACACCGGCGGCATTATCGGGCGCAAGACCATTGCCGAGATGCCGCTGGACTTCTGGCAGGAGGTGATGGACGTGAACCTCACCTCGACCTTCCTGATGATCCGCGGCGTGCTGCGGCACATGACCGAGGGCGCCATCGTCAACCTCGCGAGCCAGGCGGGCCGCGACGGAGGCGGTGCAGGGTCGGTCGCCTACGCGGCCTCGAAGGGCGCGGTGATGACCCTGACCCGCGGACTCGCCAAGGAGCTTGGGCCGAAGATCCGCGTCAACGCGGCCTGCCCGGGCATGATCGACACCGATTTCCACAACATCCATACCGCCGACGAGAACCGAAGGGGCTTCGAGGCGGCCGCGCCGCTGAAACGTCAGGGCGAGTCCGAGGACGTGGCCAACCTCGTGGTGTTCCTTGCCTGCGACGACAGCGCTTTCATCACCGGCGCGAACGTCGACATCAACGGCGGCATGCTGTTCAGCTAGGGGCTCCGGCCCCGGTTGTTCAATCCTGAACGGCCAACAGGGTCCGGTAACGACAACCGGGACTGCAGTCTGCCCGGGTACGCCTTGCGCGGGGGGGCGCGCGCCCGACACCCGGGCGCGGTGCGTGGGCTGCGGGGAAGGCACGGACCTCGGTCGCCGCGGGCGCAATTTCGTCGGGCGCGATTGGCGAATGGACCCGGAATCCGGTGTTGCAATATGCCAGTCAGCCGATGGGAGCCGCCAAGAATGCCCGAAGAACCGACCTACCTCACGCCCCGGACCGATGCCGGTTTCCGGTTCCTGTCGGTGGCGGAGTGCATGGTCGAGATGGCGCCCGCGCAAGCGCCTGGCGAAAACCGCATGGGGTTTGCGGGCGACACGTCCAACGCCGCCTGGCACCTGCGCCAGCTGCGCCCCGACGTGCAGACGGGGTTCTTCAGCCGGGTCGGGCAGGACGCGGTCTCCCAGGCGATGCTCGACATGGCGGCGACGGCGGACCGATACCTCGAAGCCGGCGCGCGGACGGTGATCGTCAAGAACGGGTCCGGTGCGCTACGGGCACGGGGACGAGAG
>Ga0209121_10000541_pt1 | contig 40004 bp, 38 predicted proteins | sample Cruoilmetagenom3_FD_187292 | JGI IMG/M metagenome (GOLD analysis project Ga0209121, IMG submission 187292) | Oil polluted marine microbial communities from Coal Oil Point, Santa Barbara, California, USA - Sample 3 (SPAdes) (version 2) | ecosystem: Environmental > Aquatic > Marine > Oil seeps ... | reverse complement strand
TTCGAACCGGCGACCCTCGGTACCACAAACCGATGCTCTAACCAACTGAGCTACAACCACCATATTGCGGATGCAAATGTAAAACATTTCTGTTTTATTACAAACATTTTTTAAAATAAATTATCTAAAGATTTAACCGCTACATAACGCTCTGCATTAAAGCCTTCTGCATGTTCAGTACCGATCAATCTTCCAAGATCCTGAGCACGATAATTAATGCTTTCTAAAAAGTTTATACTAGAAATTGGTGAGCTTAATTCTTTACTATTTGGATCGTAAAATTGTGATCCATATGCTTTTACAGCTTCTATTTTTTTATGAATAAATCCTGTTACATCTACAACAAAATCTGGTTCTAAATTTTTCCATTGAATATAATGATACACTTGTTTTGGACGCCACTGTTCTTGAACAACATTGTCCAATTTAGTTTCAATTTTAACCAAGCCCGATAAAAAACATGCATCAGAAACCAATTTACTACCTTTTAGATGGTCAATATGTCGGTCGTCAACCGCATTACATAAAACAATTGTAGGCTTGTATTTTCTAATAATTTCAATTATTTTTAATTGATGTTTTTTATCATTTACAAAAAAACCATCGGCAAATGCTAAATTTTCACGTACTTCTACTCCAAGAATTTTAGCTGCCAATTTTGATTCTTCATCTCGAATTTCAGCCGATCCTCGCGTACCAAGTTCCCCCCTAGTTAAATCTAAAATACCTACTTTTTTTCCTAATGAAATTTCTTTGGCAAGTGTAGCTCCGCAACCTAATTCTACATCATCAGGATGTGCACCAATGGCTAAAATATCTAATTTCATAAAATTACAATTAGTTTATTTAACAAATATAAAACAAATATGCGTTTATAAGTTACTTGTTTTCCTCTATAATATTAAATACTGAAAAACCTTTTACAAGTAAGGAAAAACAATAAACGGTGCGTTTTTTTAAATAAATGGTATGATAAAACTGATAAATTGAAATATTATTTTTAAATTAGCTGTATAGTTTAGATATAAAAACTTTTAAACCCCTTGAAAAATGAAAAAATTAATCCCTTTTTGTGTACTACTAATAGCTTTCATTCCATTTTCTTTTTCACAAATTTCAAATTCAGAAAAAAGTGCTTTAGTTGATATTTACGCATCACTAAACGGTGAAAATTGGACAAATTCTTGGGATTTAAACGCTGATGTAAGTAATTGGAATGGTGTAACAATTGAAAATGACGTTGTTACTGCAATTAAACTTCCTATGAATAATTTAGTTGGAGAATTACCTACTTCAATTAAAGATCTTACACATTTAAAAACGTTAAACTTAGGATTTAATAAAATAACTGGTAATATTCCAAATGAAATTTGTGAATTAGTTTCTTTAGAAAATTTAGAATTATTCATGAATCAAATCGAAGGAAAACTTCCAACTAATATAGGAAACCTTTCAAACTTAAAAAATCTTGTACTTTATAATAATTTTTTAACAGGAAATTTACCTTCAAGCCTTTACAATCTTCAAAATTTAGAAGTACTCCATATTAGTAGTAATACTTTATCTGGTACGATAGATTCACAAATTAAAAATTTAAAAAATCTTCAAATTTTAAGTTTATTTGATAATATTTTAAGTGGTGTTTTACCAGCTGAAATTGGTTTATTAAAAAATGTTAAAGAAATTTCTCTTGCTAATAATATGTTTAACGGTAAAGTTCCTGCTGAAATAAATAACTTAAAAAATATTAAAACTTTATTTATATCAAATAATCAATTCGATACAAACCCAATAACACAAATAGGGATAGATTAAATTTATCCCCATCTATTAAACTTAAAATCACTTCAATATGAAGTGATTTTTTTTTAACATTAATTAACATTAGTTGCATATGCAACTAATGTATTAATCTATATATTTGCTGAAATTTTTAAAAATGGAAATTGACATCACTCAATCCGATTTTAATTAAACGATTGCTCCTTGGATTGGTAGAACATCTAAAATGATGGATTGTTATATTTCAGATGTGCTTCAAATTAATCAGTTACAAATAACAAAACAACAATGGTTGTTATTGAAAATTTTAAATGATTTAGAATAAAGGAATTGTACAAAATGAGCTTGCTTTTATTATTAACAGAAATAAGACTTCACTTACAAGACTTATAAATGGTATGGAAAAAAAGAGGCTCGTAATTAGAGTTTCGTCAAAAAATGAATCAAGAAAAAACTTAATCCATTTAACAACTCAAGGAAAGAAGGTGTATAATGATACTAGTCCAATTTTATTAGAAAGTGTAGAGAAAATTCAAAAAAATATTTTTCAAAAATATATCAACTAATTGCACAACAAACTAAATTAATCAACATGAGAAAAATAATATCCGTAATTATTGCAGTCCTACTTTTAGTAGGCTCCATAATTTTAGCAAAATATTTAATTGATAATAAGAACAAACCTAAACCACGTTTTAATAAAGTTGTTAAAACCGTTTTTACGCAAGAAGTTAACAACAAAACAATTCCGATTTACATTTCGGCAAATGGTAATTTAGTTGCAAAAAACAAAATAGACCTATATTCTGAAGTTCAAGGAATTTTAGTAAAAACTGGAAAAGAGTTTAAATCTGGTACTAAGTTTTACAAAGGAGAAATTTTAGCTAAAATAAATAGTGATGAGTTTTATGCTAATTTACAAGCTCAAAAAAGTAATTTATATAATGTTTTAACTTCAATAATGCCAGATATTAGACTGGATTATGCGAGTGAATATGAAAAATGGCAAAATTATTTAGCAAACTTTGATATTAATAAAACAGTGAATAAATTACCTGAAACAAACTCAGATAAAGAAAAGTATTTTATTTCTGGAAGAGGAATTTTAACCAGTTATTACAATGTCAAAAACTTAGAAGTTAAATTAGGAAAATACAATCTTAGAGCTCCGTTTACTGGTGTTTTAACCGAAGCAATGGTTAATAATGGAACTTTGGTTAGATCTGGTCAAAAATTAGGAGAATTTATCGATCCTTCAGTTTATGAAATGGGTGTAAGTATAAAATCTGAATTTAAAAATTTATTGCAAGTTGGTAAAGAAGTTAATTTAACCAACTTGAAAAACACCAAAAACTGGAATGGAAAAGTAGTTAGAATTAACGGTAAAGTTGATGGTGCAACACAAACAATTAAAGCATTTATTGAAGTTAAAGGAAGTGATTTAAAAGAAGGACAATATTTAGAAGTTGCTTTAAATGCAAAATCTGAAGAAAATGCGTTTGAAGTTTCAAGAAAATTATTAGTTGACAATTCAAAGTTATATGTTGTAAAAGATACCATTTTAGATTTAGTGAATGTTAATATGGTATTCGAAAACAAAAACTCAGTGGTTATTAAAGGGTTAGAAAATGGCACAATAATTTTAGCTAAACCTGTTTCTGGTGCTCATTCAGGAATGTTGGTGAAAGTATTTAACGAAAACGAAAATCAATAATGAAAAAAATTATATCGTATTTTATTAATTTTCCTGTTGCTGTTAATATTTTTATAATAGCATTTGTCATCTTTGGATTTATTGGTGTTTCTTCAATGAAATCATCATTTTTTCCATTAACCGATTCTCAATTAATAAATATAAGTTTAACATATCCTGGTGCTTCACCTCAGGAAATGGAAGAAGGTATTGTATTGAGAATTGAAGATAATTTAAAAGGAATTATTGGTATTGATAGAGTTACGTCCGTTTCAAGAGAAAATTCAGCAACCATAAGAGTTGAAGTTATAAAAGGAAAAAATATTGATGTTGTAGTTGCTGATGTTAAAAATGCAGTAGATCGTGTTCCCTCCTTTCCATCTGGAATGGAACCTCCTGTAATAGCAAAAGTTGAAAGTGTAAGACCTACCATAACCTTTATAATTAGTGGAAATGACCTTGACTTGGCTACTTTAAAACAATATGCTCGTACTGTAGAAAATGATTTAAGAAATATTAAAGGAATTTCGCAAGTTTCTTTATCAGGTTTTCCAGCTCAAGAAATTGAAATTGCGGTTCGTGAAAATGATTTACGAGCGTACAATTTATCATTTAGTGAAGTTTCAAATGCTGTTAGTAAAACAAACCTTTTAATTTCTGGTGGAAATATTAAAACCTATGATGAGGACTATCTTATTAGAGCAAGAAATAAAAATTATTTTGGAAATGAAATTTTAAATATTGTTGTTAGAGCCGATGCTGGAGGTAATATTATACGACTTAAAGATATTGCTGACGTATCAGATTCTTGGTCTGAAAACCCAGATAGAATCTTTTTTAATGGAGAAAAATCTATTCAAATTACAGTTAGCAACACAAATAGTGAAGATTTAATTTCTTCGGCGGATAAGATTAAAGAGTATATCGAAAAATTTAATCAACAATACGACAATGTTGAACTAAATGTATCAAGTGATGCATCTATAACTTTAAATCAACGTACTGAATTATTGGTTTCAAATGCCATAATGGGTATTTTATTGGTTTTATTCTTTTTAGCATTATTTTTAAATGTTCGATTGGCTTTCTGGGTAGCTTTTGGTATTCCTATCGCATTTTTTGGAATGTTTATTTTTGCTGCAAATTTAGGTGTTACCATTAATGTACTGTCCCTTTTCGGGATGATTATTGTAATTGGTATATTAGTAGATGATGGTATCGTTATTGGTGAAAATATTTACCATCATTATGAATTAGGTAAAACACCAATTCAAGCTGCAATTGATGGTACTATGGAGGTAATTCCTCCTATTGTTTCGGCAATTTTAACAACTATCATAGCGTTTTCAACTTTTTTCTTTTTAGATGGAAGAATGGGGAATTTCTTTAGTGAAGTATCGTTAGTTGTTATGCTAACATTAGCCGTTTCATTAATTGAAGCTTTGATTATTTTACCAGCTCATATTGCTCATTCAAAAGCTTTGGTTAAAAGAGAAAAGAAAAGAACCGGAATTTTCTTGTTCTTTTTTAAAATAAACCAAAAGGCTGAAAAAGTAATGTTTTATGTTAGAGATACATTTTACGTACCCTATTTAAAGTTTTTCTTAAAAAATAGAGCTTTGGGTTTTGCGATTCCTATAGCCTTATTAATTTTTAGTATTGGTGGTCTTGGCGGTGGTATTGTTAGAACTTCATTTTTTCCATCTATTGCAAGTGATAGAGTTTCAATTAATTTAAAAATGCTTCAAGGAACAAATGAAAATATTACCGATTCTATTATTTCTGAAATTGAAAAACAAGCTTGGTTGGTAAATGATGAATTTACTGAAAAACAAACGGGTAATATTCCTGTAATTCAAAATATAATTAAACGTATTGGACCTGGTTCATCAAACGGAAGTTTAAATATTAACCTTTTACCTGGTGAAACTCGTGATTTTTCGTCATCAGATATTACAAATGCAATTAGTGAAAAAGTTGGAATCGTAATTGGTGTTGAAAGTTTAACATTTGGTTCTGGTAGAAACTTTGGAGGTAGCCCAGTTGCTGTTTCGTTATTAGGTAACAATATTGTTGAATTAAAAGCTGCAAAATTAGAATTAAAAGAAATTTTAAGTAATAATCCAATATTAAAAGATATTTCAGACAACGATCCCGCAGGTATAAAAGAAATAAGGGTTAAACTTAAAGACAATGCTTATCTACTCGGATTAAACTTACAATCGGTTATGAGTCAGGTTCGTGCTGGATTTTTTGGAGTGCAAGCGCAACGTTTTCAACGTGCTCAAGATGAAATTAAAATATGGGTTCGTTATAAAAAAGAAGATCGTTCATCTATTAAAAATTTAGATGATATGTGGATAACAACGCCTTCGAATAATAAAGTGCCATTTTCAGAAATTGCAACGTACGAAATAGAACGTGGAGATGTATTAATTAATCATTTAAGTAGTAAACGTGAAATTCAGGTTAGTGCCGATATGAAAATAGTTGGGGAAAGCGAAACAGATGTTTTAGATGATATTCGATTAAATATTATGCCTAAAATTTCGTCTAAATATCCAACAGTTAGTGCTGAGTATGAAGGTCAAAATAGAGAGGCCAATAAAACAATAAATTCATTAGAAAAAGTTGGACTTATTATTCTACTATTAATTTATATTACTATAGCATTTACATTTAGATCTTACGATCAGCCAATATTATTATTAATGATGATTCCTTTTAGTTTAATCGGGGTTGTTTGGGGACATTGGATTCACGGTTTCCCAATAAACATTTTATCGTGGCTTGGAATTATTGCTTTAATTGGTATTATGGTAAATGATGGCTTAGTACTTATTGAAAAATTTAATCGATATCTTAAAGATGGATTAAATTTTGACGATGCTTTGGTAAAAGCTGGAAGATCAAGATTTAGAGCAATTGTATTAACTACAATTACCACTGTTGCAGGTCTAGCTCCTTTATTATTAGAAAAAAGTAGACAAGCGCAATTTTTACAACCTATGGCAATTTCAATTTCTTACGGAATATTAATTGCAACCGTGTTAACATTAGTTATGTTGCCTTTATTTTTATCTGTTTCAAATTCAGTAAAGGTATTTTTGAAATGGATGATTACTGGTGAAAAAGTAACGAAAGAAGAAGTTGAAAGAGCAATAATTGAACTAAAAAGTGAAGGTAATGAAAAATAAATATAAAATTTTAGCACTACTCCTATTGTTCTCTTCTATAGGTTTTGCACAAAATACGTTAACAAATAACGATGCAGCTTCTTTAGCGTTGGAACAAAATTATGGAATTAAATTAGCCAAAAATTTTGTTGAAATAGCTAAAAATAACGCAAGTGTTTATAATAGTGGTTATTTACCAAGAATTTCTGCAAGTGCAGGTGCTGGTTATAGTAACGATAGCTCAGAAAACACCTCTCAAGATGGTCATGTTTCAGAAAAAAACAATGCCGAATCTAAAAGTATGAATGCTTCTATTGGGTTAAGTTATACTTTATTTGATGGACAAGGAAGATCTTATAACTACAAAAAGTTAAAAGAAAATTACAACCTTTCGGAATTAGAGGCACAGGCAGTAATTGAAAACTCCTTGCTTCAAGTATTTTCTATGTATTACGAAGTTGCACGACTCACAGAAAATACCAATATCCTTAATGAGTCACTTATTGTTTCTAATAACAGGTTAAAAAGAGCAGAATATAGTTTTGAATATGGTCAAAATACAAAGCTACAAGTATTAAATGCAGAAGTAGATGTAAATAACGATAGTATTCGTTTACTAAATTCAGAACGATTGCTTACCAATGCTAAAAGAAATTTAAATTTATTAATTGGTCGTGATGTAAATATTGATTTTGAAGTTGAGACCAATATTAGTTTTAATTCAATTTATGAGTACAATACCTTACTTTCATTAGCGAAAGAACGGAATATAGAAATTCAAAAAGCTCAAAAAAACATTGAATTAAGCGACTTTGATATAAAGATTAATAAATCTAATTATCTGCCAAGTTTAAGTTTTAACAGTTCGTACGGTTTTAATAAATCAGATAACGATGCTTCATTTACGTATGCTGAACAACTTTCAAAAGGATTAAATGCAGGTTTAAGTTTAAATTGGGATATTTTTGATGGAGGCTCTACTAAAACTCGAGTTCAAAATGCTAGAATAAATGCTGAAAACAGTAAAATTCAGCAAGAGCAAATTTCGTTAGAATTAGAACGCGATATTGCAAATGCGTTGGAAACTTATAACAATGCCATATTTATTTTAAATTCTGAAACTAAAAATGTTGAAACAAATCAACGAAATTTTGAAAGAACCGAAGAACAATTTAAACTTGCCCAAGTAAACTCAATAGAATTTAGACAAGCACAAATAAATTTACTTAATGCAAAATCTAGTTTAAGTACAGCCAAATATGCTGCAAAAAATGCAGAATTGAGTCTATTACAACTTTCTGGGAATTTATTAAATATTGAATTCTAATTAAAATTTAACTTATATTTTAAAGAGGTAATGAAAATTACCTCTTTTTTTTATATAATATTCAAAGTAACAATAATTACATTGTAAAAATAACACCAAATTCAATGACAAAAGTCATCTTAATACTTGTACTAAATATCTAAATTTGTGCCAACAAAAACTAAAGATTAACATAAAAATAAATACGATGGAGACGTTACAAGATGTCAAGACTAGAGTGTACAAATTCGGAAATAAAACAGCCGATGGTAATAGTACAATGAAAAACTTATTAGGTGGTAAAGGAGCAAATTTAGCCGAAATGGGCTTAATTGGAATTCCTGTTCCTCCTGGATTCACAATAACTACAGAAGTTTGTACGGAGTACAATGAGCTAGGACAAGATGCAGTTGTAGCAATGATTACAAAAGAAGTTGAAGATGCAATTTTAAACATAGAAAGCATAATGGGTTCCAAATTTGGAGATAAAGAAAACCCATTATTAGTTTCAGTTCGTTCAGGAGCAAGAGTTTCTATGCCAGGAATGATGGATACCGTTTTAAACTTGGGTTTAAACGATGAAGTTGTTATTGGTTTAGCTAACAAGTCTGGAAATGAACGTTTTGCTTGGGATTCATACAGAAGATTTATTCAAATGTATGGTGACGTAGTTTTAGGTATGAAACCAGAATCAAAAGAAGATATCGATCCTTTTGAAGAAATTATGGAAGCTTTAAAACAGAAGCGTAACATTGAATTAGATACTGATTTTACTATTCAAGATTTAAAAGATTTAGTATACGATTTTAAAGATGCTGTTAAGAAACGTACTGGACAAAATTTTCCAACAAACCCATGGGATCAACTTTGGGGAGCCGTTGTAGCTGTATTTAATAGCTGGAATGGAGATAGAGCTGTTTACTATAGAAATATGAATGGTTATCCGAGTGAATGGGGAACTGCAGTAAACGTACAAGCAATGGTTTATGGTAATATGGGTAATAACTCTGGTACTGGTGTTTGTTTTACTCGTGATGCTGGAACAGGTGAAAACCTTTTTAACGGTGAATATTTAATTGATGCGCAAGGTGAAGATGTAGTTGCAGGAACAAGAACTCCACAACAAATTACCAAAATTGGTTCATTACGTTGGGCTAAATTAGCTAAAGTAGAAGAAGCTGAAAGAGCAGAATTATATCCTTCATTAGAAGAGTTAATGCCCGAAATTTACAACGAATTAAATGAGTATCAAGAAAAATTAGAATTGCATTACCGCGATATGCAAGATATGGAGTTTACCATGCAAGATGGTAAACTTTGGATTTTGCAAACTCGTAATGGAAAGCGTACAGGTGCTGCAATGGTAAAAATTGCCATGGATTCATTAAAAGAAGGTTTGCTAAATGAAGAAGAAGCTTTATTACAAATTGAACCTAATAAATTAGATGAATTATTACACCCTGTTTTTGATCCAAAAGCATTAAAAAGAGCGAATGTAATTGCGCAAGGTTTGCCTGCATCTCCTGGAGCTGCAACTGGTAAAATTGTTTTCTTTGCTGATGAAGCTGCAAAATACAAAAACAGTATTTTAGTTCGTATCGAAACTTCACCAGAAGATCTCGAAGGAATGAACATTGCTAAAGGTATTTTAACTGCACGTGGTGGTATGACTTCTCACGCAGCTGTTGTTGCTCGTGGAATGGGTAAATGTTGTGTATCTGGTGCTGGAGCCTTAAAAATCAATTACAAAAATAGAACTTTAACCGTTGATGGTGTTGAGTATCATGAAGGTGATTGGATTTCTTTAAACGGTTCCACTGGTAATATTATAAGTGGAAAGGTTGCAACTATTGAACCTGAATTAAGTGGTGAATTTGCTGAGATAATGGAATTATCAAACAAATTTGCAACAATGAAGGTAAGAACCAATGCAGATTCTCCTAAAGATGCAAAAGTAGCACGTAGTTTTGGTGCGCAAGGTATTGGATTAACAAGAACCGAACATATGTTTTTTGAAGTAGATCGTATTAAAGCTATGCGTGAAATGATTTTATCTGACACTGTGAAAGGAAGAAAAGAAGCTTTAGACCATTTATTACCAATGCAACGTGAAGATTTTGAAGGAATTTTTGAAGCAATGGCTGGTTTACCTGTAACTGTTCGTTTATTAGATCCACCTTTACACGAATTTGTACCACACGTTTTAGCAACTCAAAAAGAATTAGCCGCAGAAATGCACATTTCTTTAGAAGCAGTAAAAAGTAAAATTGCTGAGTTAGAAGAATTTAATCCAATGTTAGGTCATAGAGGTTGTAGATTAGGAATTACATATCCTGAAATTACTGAAATGCAAGCAAGAGCAATTATTGAAGCGGCATTAAACTTAAAAGAAAAAGGTATTGAAGCGAAACCAGAAATTATGGTTCCTTTAATTGGTACTATTCAAGAATTTGAAAGTCAAGAAGCTATTATTAGAGCTACTGCAGACAAAGTATTTGAAGAAAGAAATGATTCAGTGGAGTATTTAGTAGGTACTATGATTGAAATTCCTCGTGCAGCTTTAACTGCTGATTTAATTGCTAAAAAAGCAGAGTTCTTCTCTTTTGGAACAAATGATTTAACGCAAATGGCTTTTGGATATTCTCGTGATGATGCTGGTAAATTCTTACCAATTTATATTGAAAAAGGAATATTAAAAGTTGATCCATTTGAAGTATTAGATCAAGAAGGTGTTGGACAATTAGTACAAATGGGTACTGAAAAAGGTAGAAGTACTAAAAAAGATTTAAAAGTAGGAATTTGTGGTGAACACGGTGGAGAACCAAGTTCAGTAGAATTCTGTTATAAAACAGGTATGAATTATGTAAGTTGCTCTCCTTATAGAGTGCCAATTGCACGTATTGCCTCTGCGCAAGCTGCAATTAAAAGCAAAGCGTAATCGTATTTTTTTAGTTAGTAGTTTAAATCCCATCTTTATTAAGGTGGGATTTTTTTATATTTGGATTTGAACTATCTTCGTACTATGATAAAAATTGTACTTATTGGAGGAGGAAATGTAGCATCTCATTTAGCAAATCAATTTATTGATTCAAAAGATGTTCAATTAGTTCAAATTTACAATAGAAACATTCTTAAAATTGAAAAATTTAAGTCCGTTACCAAAATTACAAATGACATTCAAAAACTAGAAAAAGCAGATATTTATATCATTGCAATTTCAGATAATGCGATTTCAGATTTTTCTAAAAATTTAAATTTAAAGGATAAATTAGTAGTGCATACTTCAGGTGCAATGAATTTAAACTGTTTAAAATCTGACTCAAAAAAAGGTGTTTTCTACCCGCTTCAATCTTTTTCAAAAAATATAAAAATTGATTTTTCTAAAGTACCTATATGTATTGAAGCTAAAAATGAAAAGGATTATACATTGTTAGAAAAACTTGCAAAATCATTGAAAAGTCCTGTTTACAATGTTAGTTCAGAAAAAAGAGAAAAATTGCATGTTGCAGCAGTATTTGTAAATAATTTCACAAATCATTTATATTATTTAGGTGAAGAAATCTGTAATTCAGAGAAGTTACCTTTTGACATTTTAAAACCATTAATAAAAGAGACTTCAAACAAGATTAAAAATATAAGTCCAAAAGATACGCAAACTGGTCCTGCAAGAAGAAATGACACAAATACAATTAAAAAACATTTAAATTTACTAACCAAAAACCAGCAAGAAATTTATACATTGCTGAGCAATTCTATTACCAAAATGTATGGAGAAAAATTATAAAGAAATTTTACCTGATATTACCACATTTATTTTTGATGTTGATGGTGTTCTAACCAATGGAATCGTGCATATTTCAACTACGGGTGAATTAACGAGACAAATGAATATCAAAGACGGTTATGCGTTAAAAACGGCAATTGATCAAGGATACAATGTTTGTGTTATTTCAGGAGGTACTAATGAAGGAGTTCGTAAAAGACTGAGTGCTTTAGGACTAAAAGATATTTATTTAGGAGCTCATAATAAACTTATTCAGTTTAATGAGTATTTGAAAACACATGATATTAAAGCTAATAATGTGTTATATATGGGAGATGACATTCCTGATTATCCGGTAATGAGAATAGTTGGTTTAGCAGCTTCACCAAAAGATGCAGCTCCAGAAATTAGAGATATTTCAAATTACATTTCACAAAAAAAAGGAGGTTTTGGATGTGTTCGTGATGTGGTTGAGCAAGTTTTAAAAGTTCAAGGAAAATGGGATGGACAGTTTAACGCTAAATATGATTAGTTAATTTCTCTTTATAAATAAACAATATGTAATTTTCTTTATTATTTGTTTTTTTTCATTATTAGCAAAATCACAATCAATAATTGAAAAATGAAAAACTATTGATGATGAAACAGGTAAAGCCAAATCAATTGTGGAAATATTTGAAAAAGATAATAAGATTTATGCTAAAATAAATACGTTATTGGAAAAGGAAAATCTTGATAAAACTTGTAAAAAATGTTCTGGAAAAAACAAAAATAAGCCTTTGATAGGACTGATGATTATTAATGGACTTGCCAAAAACAATAATGAATGGAAAGGTGGCAAAATATTAGATTCAGAGACAGGGAAAGACTATAAATGCTATTTATCATTAATTTCAAAAAACAAATTAAAAGTTAGAGGTTTTATTGGTTTTTCTATCATTGAAAGAACTCAATATTGGTATAAAGTAAACTAATTTTTATCCTTTAATAAAGGAACAAATTTAAAAGCGCCCAACTCATGTTTTTCAAAATCGGAATTGCTTTTTCTAATATATAAAGTCATTACTTGATTTTCATTCCCTACAGGAATTACCAGCTTACCTCCTACTTTTAGTTGAGCCAATAACTCCTTTGGTACAAAAGGAGCTCCTGCGGTAACAATTATTCCATCAAAAGGTGCATCTTCTTTCAATCCTTTGTAACCATCACCAAAAACTATTTTTTTAGGGCTATATCCAATTTTAGGCAAAAATAATTTTGTTTTTCTGAATAACTCTTTCTGCCGCTCTATGGTATAAACCTTTGCTCCTAATTCAATTAAAACTGCGGTTTGATACCCTGAACCTGTTCCAATCTCTAAAATTTTGTCGCCATTTTTAATTTCTAAAAGTTCAGTCTGAAACGCAACTGTATAAGGCTGAGAAATAGTTTGTTCAGCAGCAATTGGAAAAGCTTTATCTTGATATGCAAAATCGGCAAAACTAGAATCCATAAACAAATGTCTTGGTATTTTCGCTATCGCATTTAACACTGCTTCCGATTTAATGCCTTTTTCAGTAATAATACTTACTAATTGATTTCTAAGTCCTTGATGTTTATGAGTATCCTTCACCTAATAAATAAAATTTGCGTTGCTAAAAGTAGGAATAAATGATTAAAGATTCTTACTTTTGTTTGTCTAAAAATAAACATTTTTAACATGCTAAAAGCTGGAGTTTTAGGTGCTGGTCATCTTGGAAAAATACATTTAAAATTATTAAATCAATCGGAAAAATACAATTTAGTTGGCTTTTATGATCCAATAAAAGAAAATGCGCTAAAGGTTGAAAAAGAATTTGGTTATAAATCTTTCAATACCATAGAAGAATTAATTAATGCTGTGGACGTTGTTGACATTGTAACTCCAACATTATCTCATTTTGATTGTGCAAAAGAAAGTATAGAAAAAGGAAAGCACGTTTTTATTGAAAAACCAATTACTAAAACCGTTAAAGAAGCTGAGGAATTAATTGCCTTAACTAAAAAATTCAACGTAAAAGGTCAAGTTGGTCATGTAGAGCGCTTTAACCCTGCTTTCACTGCTGTAAAAGATTCAATTAAAACACCTATGTTTATTGAATCTCATAGATTGGCCGAATTTAACCCAAGAGGAACTGATGTGCCTGTAGTGTTAGATTTAATGATTCATGATATTGATGTTATTTTATCTGTTGTAAATTCACCTGTAAAAGAAGTTCATGCAAGTGGTGTTTCGGTAATTAGTGACACTCCTGATATAGCAAATGCTAGAATTGAGTTTGAAAACGGCTGTGTAGCAAATTTAACAGCTAGCAGAATTTCATTAAAAAATATGCGTAAATCTCGATTTTTTCAGCGCGATGCTTATATCGCAGTTGATTTCTTTGAAAAAGCTACAGAAGTAGTTAAAATGAAAGATGCACCAGAAACACCTGGAGATTTTGATATGATTTTACAGAACGCTGAAGGTGTTAAAAAGCAAATCTATTTTGAAAATCCAACTGTTGAAGCTAATAATGCTATTTTAGATGAATTAGAAACTTTTGCTGATGCCATTAACAATAACACAACACCGATTGTAACTTTAGAGCAAGGAACTGAAGCTTTAAAAGTTGCACATATGATTATAAACGATTTTTAGTATGACTATTTATCAAGTTGATGCTTTTAACAACGAAGTATTTAAAGGGAATCCTGCTGCAGTAATTCCATTAGATAGCTGGATTTCAGAAGAATTAATGCAAAATATTGCAGAAGAAAATAACCTTTCGGAAACAGTCTTCTTTGTGAAAAATAAAAATCATTTCGAAATTAAATGGTTTACACCAACTTGTGAAGTTGATTTATGTGGTCATGCAACGCTTGCAGCTTCACATATAATTTTTACAGAATTGAATTATGAAGAAGATGAATTAAAATTTAATTCAAAAAGTGGCATTTTAACGGTGATAAAAGTAAATGATTGGTACACGCTAAATTTCCCTTCAGAAAATATAATAGCAATTAATCAACATTTAGATTTTTTACAAAAAGCCTTAAATACTCCTGTTTTAGAAATTTATGAAGGTAAATGGAAATTAGTTGCAGTTGTTGAAAGTGAAGAAACTTTAAAAAAACTAGAACCAAATTTTAGCTTATTAAGTGAATTAAAATGGGATGGAATTATTGTTACAGCGAAAGGAAACAAAGTTGATTTTGTATCTCGATTTTTCGCTCCAAAATTGGGTATAAATGAAGATCCTGTAACGGGTTCGGCTCACACAATTCTAATTCCTTATTGGGCGAAAAAACTTGGAAAAAATAATTTAAATGCACTTCAAATTTCAAAAAGAATGGGCGTTTTAAAATGTACTTATTTACAAGATAGGGTTGAAATGAGCGGACAAGCAATTACGTATTTAAAAGGACAACTAACTATAAAAATATAAAAAATGAAAAATATAGCAGTTATTGGTGCTGGAACAATGGGTAATGGTATTGCGCATGTATTTGCACAAAGTAATTATACGGTAAATTTAATCGATATTTCGCAAGATGCACTTGATAAAGGATTAACAACTATTGTTAAAAACTTAGACAGATTAATTTCAAAAGACCGGATTACTGAAGAAATAAAAAATCAGACAATTAAAAATATTACAACATTTGTTTCCATTGCTGAAGGTGTAAAAAATGTTGATTTAATTATTGAAGCTGCCACTGAAAATGAAGTTTTAAAAATAAAGATATTTAAGCAACTTGACCAAGAAGCTCCTGAGAATGCGATTTTAGCAACTAATACTTCTTCAATTTCGATAACAAAAATTGCTTCGGTAACAAACAGACAAGATAAAGTTATTGGAATGCACTTTATGAATCCAGTTCCTATAATGAAATTGGTTGAAATTATAAGAGGTTATAATACTTCGGATGAGGTTACCAATACAATTATGAAATTATCGGAAGATTTAAGAAAAGTTCCTGTTGAAGTAAATGACTACCCTGGTTTTGTTGCTAACAGAATTTTAATGCCAATGCTTAATGAAGCTATAGAAACACTTTATAACGGTGTTGCTGGTGTTTATGAAATCGATACTGTTATGAAATTAGGAATGGCGCACCCAATGGGACCTTTACAATTAGCCGATTTTATAGGATTAGATGTTTGTTTGTCCATATTAAATGTTATGTACGATGGATTTAAAAACCCTAAATATGCTCCTTGCCCGTTATTAGTAAATATGGTGCAAGCGGGTAAACTCGGCATTAAATCAGGTGAAGGTTTTTATGATTATTCAGAATCGAGAAAAGCAGAAAAATTAGCTAAACAGTTTCTAAAATAATTTTAGATTCTTCACTTCAACTCCGTTCAGTGACCTATGAACTTTTGAGCATTTTAACTAAAAAACCTTTCCATTTCTGGAAAGGTTTTTTTAACTATTGTAAGTATTTCAAGAAGAAATCCATCATGTCTTCTTTTAACTCATAGTGCATTTTAACAAAAACCTTCATTTCGTCTTTTAGCAATACTTGCTTTTCGTGAAAAACTGGCTCTCTTTTATTCTCAAATTTAGCTTGAGCAATTTCTCGTTTTTTCATTCTTAATTTATGCCTTAAATGCCCCATTACCTCACGTTCACGAATTATTTTGTTCTGAAACGATTCTAATTGCCTCATTACATCATTACCAAATTTTCGAAGCGCAACGTGTTCTAGTTTTTCTTCAAAATAATCCATTTCACTTTCTTGAAACTTTAATTCTCTCTTCCAAACCTCTAGGTTGAAATTTAAATCACTTAAGAATAATAACTGACTCTCCATGTTCTATTTTTCTTTTAATTATATACTATAAATATCGAACTTTTATTTCTTTTTTAATCTGATTTAAATCATAAAATAATTGATTTATTTAATCTAATCTTTGAAATAAAACTATCGTATAAAGATATAAAAAAAGTGTTTTAATAAAAATTAAAACACTTTTAAAATAATTATTTAATTAACTACTAATTATCGTCTACTTCTTCGTCTTTTTTAGTTGTTTTATTCCAAATTTTTATTTCATCTTCCAATGTAATACCTGAAATAACTTCAACATTTATTCCATCTGACACACCAAGTTCAACATCCCTTTTTTCAAATTCTTGATCACCAATTTCAACTTCAACAAATGGTTTATCTGTTTTTTTATCAAATTGTAAAAGAGCCTCTTTTATAGATAAAACACTATCCTTTTTTTCTAGAACTATGTCTGCATTAGCACTGTAACCAGCTCTTACAAAAAATTCATCATCTAGGGTTACATCACCTTTTATTTTAAACTGAACTGCTCCATTAACTTCATTCCCTTTTGGCGCTATAAAATTCAATTTTGCAGGATACTTTTTCTTTTCTATTGCTCCAAGAGTAACTTCTAAAACTGTTCCGTTTTTAATTTTTCCAACTTCAGCTTCATCCACTTGGCCTTCAAAAATCATTTTAGTCATATCAGCAATAGTAGCAATGGTAGTACCAGCATTGAATGTATTACTCTCAATAACCTGATTTCCTTTACGCACTGGAATTTCTAAAATAGTCCCTGAAATTTCTGCTTTTACGTTGGTATTCGCAGTTCTTCCCATTCCAGCAGTTGAACCTTTCTTAATAATTTGAAGATTATCTTGAGCATTTTTTAAGTCTTGCTTTGAACTGTTAAAGCTTAATTCCGCAGCTTCAAATTCTGATCGTGCTTTTACCCCTTTTTCATATAATCCTTTTATCCTTTCATAATTGGTTTTTGCGTTATCATAACGTAATTGAGAATTTTTTACACTTCCTTGAGCACTGTTTAAACTTTGTACATTTGGCACTACTCTAATTGTTGCAATTAAATCTCCAACATTGACTTTTGCTCCTTCTTCAACATATATTTTTTCAATAATACCTGAAACTTTAGGTTTTATTTCTGCTTCTTCCAATGGAACTACTTTTCCTGTGGCAACTGTTTTTTTAACAATATTCTCGATAAAAGCTTTCTCAGTTTCATACTGAATTGGATTTTTACTATTCTTAGCTCCAAACCAAAGTAAAACAGCTATAAGTGCTACTCCTATTCCTCCAAAAATTAATGTTTTTTTCATTAGTTAATTATTTTCTTATTAATTATTTTTTATATTCTTTACTCTTCTCTTAATGCTTCAATTGGTCTAATACTCACAGCTTGTTGAGCAGGAATCATTCCTATTAGCGTACCTAAAACAATAGTGAAAACTGCCGCAATAAGAACAATTGGTATATTTACAGTTGGATTTGTTAAAGTTGCTTCTGGGCCTTGACCCATTGTTGCATCAATTAACATCAGTAACAATCCGCCGAAAATTATTCCAAGAGCACCCGCAATACTTGTTAAGAATACTGATTCCAAAATTATTTGACGTTTAATCTCCCAAGGTTTAGCTCCCAATGCTCTTCTAATACCAATTTCTTTTGTTCTTTCTTTCACTGTAATCAATAAAATAGCTCCAATGGCAAAAACACCAGCAATTAGCGTAGCAATACCCACAAACCAAGTTAAAAACTGCATTCCTGTTAAAAACCCAGTAACCTGTTTCATTCTTTTACCTAAATTAAAACTACCAAAAGCTCTTTTATCTTCAGGGTGTACCTTATGTATATTTTTAAGCAATAGCTTTACATCTGCCTCAATTTGAGTAATATTGTGATCAGGGCTTCCCGTAATCATCATCCAATGAATATTATTTCCTTGATTGTAAACTTGTTGAAATGTTGTGAAAGGAATATGAATACTACCTTGCCGCCCTCCCATTGAAATAGGTCCAGTTGAATATATACCAATTATCTTGTAATTGATATTATCGAGTTTAATATATTCTCCTACTGCTTTTTCATCTTTGTCATAAAGTTGTTTATAAATTTCTTCTGAAATAAAACAAACTTTCTTCTTTTCCTTTATATCGTTCTCATTTATAAAACGACCATACATAATGTCCTTTTTATCAACAATATTTAACTCTGGATAATCACCAAAAACCCCAAACGTACCTGACTTAAATTTATTTACAGCTAATCCTTGACCTTGATATCTTGGAACAACATATTCTAATCCTTTAATCTCATTTCTAATACTTTCTACGTCCGCCATTTTTAATCTCAAACCTTTTCCTTCTTGAAATCCTTTAAATGGTTTACTTGTTTGCTGTGCCCAAACAAAAACACTGTTTGTTGCAAAACTTCCAAATAATTTATTAAAGTTATTTTCAACTCCCCGAGCCGTACCTAATAATACAACTAATAAAAATATTCCCCACATTACCCCAATAATGGTAATACCAGTTCGCATTTTATTCTTACGAATACTACTATATATTTCTTGCCAAGTATCTTTATCAAATAAAAACTTCATATCTATTCGTCGTTTAATGCTACAATAGGTTTAATTCGTGCTGCCCTTTTCGCTGGTATATATCCTGCTATTGTACCTGCTATAACTAGAACAACAGTAGCACCAACTACTACATATGTTTCTACACTTGGATTTAAAATAAAATAATCTTCAAGTCCTGGCCCAATTGCATTTAATGTAAAAACTCCAACTAACAATCCTATATAACCAGCCACGGCTGTAATAAATATAGATTCCATCAGAATCATTCCTACAATTGATTTTGGTGTTGCACCTAACGCTTTTCTAATCCCCAATTCTTTGGTTCGTTCCTTTACAAGATAAACCATAATGTTACTGATACATATAATTCCAGCAATCATGGTACCTATCCCAATAAACAAAATTATTATGTTTAACACACCCATAAATTGCTCCACATTCTTTGTTCCCTCAGCATAATTTTGAACTCTCAAAGCTGCTTGATCTCTTGGATCAATACTAAATTTCTCTTTTAATTGCTTTGTTAATAAATTCGTAAACGCCAATGCTTGATCAACACTTAACTCTGGGTTAAACGTTAATCCTATATAATCAACTTCATCATTTGGTTTATAAATTCCTTGCAATGTTGTAAATGGGGCATATATAAATCGTTCATCATTATCACCACCAGGATCATTAAACACGCCTATAACTTTATAAGAAAGCCCTTCTAAATTGATGTTTTTACCGAGTGCGTTTCGACCTCCAAATAAATCTTCTTCTACCAATCTTCCAATTGCAATAACTTTAGCCTTATTTTCAATATCCAAATAACTTAAAAAACGACCATTTTCAATTTCAGCAGATTCTAATGGTTGGTAGTCAGGATATACACCTCTTACTGTATATCTATTTTGCTCACCTTTATAAATCGCCTGCATGTTTCGCTCAATATTCGGGCTGAAAAATTGAATTTTATCTTCAAAATTTTCATTCATGAATTTTGAATCTTCATTTCTCAACTGAATTCTTCTACCGCTTTGTAAACCTTTATATGGTTTGGTAGTTCTTCCAGTTCTAATATAAACAGAGTTATTTGCATCACCAGCAAATTGTTCTTCGAATGTGTGTTTCAAACCATTCCCAACTCCAAACAATAATGTGAACAATAAAATGGCAAAAGAAACAGTAAATCCAGATAGAGCCGTACCCATCTTATTTTTTCTAAGTCTTTGAAAAATTTCTCTCCAACGATCTAAATCAAACATAATTTAAACGTTTACAGTTTTATTAACTCTTTCATCACTTATGATAACACCATCTTTTAAACGAACAATTCTATCCGTTTGAGCAGCAATCTCTTCTTCATGTGTAATTACAAATACTGTCATCCCTTCACGATTAATATCAGTTAACAACTTCATCACAGAATCTGAAGTTTTTGAATCTAAAGCTCCAGTTGGTTCATCAGCTAAAACTACTTTTGGATTTGTTGCTAAAGCTCTTGCAACAGCTACTCGTTGTTTTTCACCTCCAGAAAGTTCATTTGGTAAATGATTAGCTCTATCTTTTAACCCAACTTTATCTAGGTATTGTAACGCAATTTTCTGACGCTCTTTTCTTCCCATTCCTTGATAGTAAAGCGGTAGAGCAACATTTTCCAAAGCGTCTTTATATGTAATAAGATTAAATGATTGAAATACAAACCCTAAAAATTTATTTCTTAAAATTGCTGCTTTCTTTTCATCTAATTCTTCAATTTTTTGGCCATTTAAAAAATAATTTCCTTCATCATGAGTATCTAACAAACCAACAATATTTAATAAAGTTGATTTACCTGATCCAGAAGCTCCCATAATTGAAACGAATTCTCCTTCTTTTATATGCAAATCAAGACCTTTTAAAACATGTAAAGAGTCTTTTCCTATTGGATATGATTTGTGTAATTTTTCAATTTTAATCATTTACTTTTTTATTTAAAAAACGAAATTATGAATTGATATATAAACTTGTTATAATTTTATGTTAAAACAAAAATAATATTTTAAGTAAATTTGCTTTATGTTTCAATTAAAAAACAATTCTGTAATTCTTTTTGATGGTGTTTGTAATTTTTGTAATTCATCAATAAACTTTATCATTAAACACGATAAAAAAGAACACTTTTTGTTTGCTTCACTTCAATCAGACGTTGCAAAAGAAATTTTGTTACAGTTTGATAAAAAAAAAACTTTAGGGGATTCTATTTTACTAGTTTCAGATACTAAAATTTATAACAAATCGACCGCTGCTTTAAACATTGCAAAAAAATTAAATGCTGGAATTAGTTTATTTTATGTATTTATCATAATTCCACCTTTTATTAGAGATTGGGTTTATGATATTATTGCTAAAAACAGGTATAAATGGTTTGGAAAAAAAGATAGCTGTATGGTTCCTTCAGAAAAAATTAAAGAAAGATTTATAAAATTATTTTAAATTTTTTAGAATAAAATCTACCAACTCATTTTTATTACTATTTGTGGTAAATGCAAAATTCTTATATTTAATTGGTACGGCATTTCCAGTATTGATAAGATAATTAATTGTTTCTATGTATTCCAAAGAAACTTTACCAGTTAAAAGCGGATCTAAGCTATTGCCTTTTCTATGAAAATCGTATATTTTTTTTAAGCCAGTTAAATATAAATAATCTTTTGTAAAACCTCCACCTCTATGCACACGAAGCGTAATATAAAAGGCTGAGTCTCTATTTAATCCATATCCATTTTTTAATAAATTAAATGTTTGTGAAAAATTGTAGCCTTTTGCCAAACTATCTACCGCAATAACTCTATATGCAAGTTCCTTTAATCTACTTAATGTCATACTATTAGACATATACTCACTGTAAACAGCTAACCCTTCCTGAGTCTCAACATTATTTGGAAATCCGTGTGAAAATATTTTAAGAGGATGCAATAAGCCATTCATAGTAGTTACCAAATGTAACCCAATTTCGTGGTTGGCTAATACTTGCAGTTCATTTTTAGTAAATGTATGGTTCTTATTTATTACCAACGTTTGAATGTTATTCAAAACCATCGCGATTGCAGATAACTTTGTAGAATGCTTAATTTTATATGAAAACTTATATTTTTTTGAAAAATTTCTAAAATATGCTTCAGCTTCAGTTGAAGTATATTTAGGAACTATTTTAGTGTTTTTTGGTTCATTGTTAAAATGTAAAATGAATTTGGCGTTTTCTACATCTTTTTCTGTTGGAGTTCCAAAAGCGTGAAGGCTACTGTAATAGAATTTTTTGCCATTTCCAATATTATCTATGCACTCAACCAAGCTCATGTAAGCATATATAATATCTTCGTAAAAATCTCTAATTACCTTATCTTCAATTTTTTCAATTTTTTGTTGAAAAAATGAGCGATGCAATCCAAAACTATCAAAATCTATATTTGGATAACGAAATTTGGGTTCTTTTGTGAAATTAGAATTAAAAAATTTTTCTTTTTCTTTTTCAATATTAATAGGGTTGATATAATCTAGCAGCTCAATTCGTTTAACTAAATCATCAATTGTAGTATCTATTTCAAACAATTCTTTACTTAACACAGTAGGTTTATTCATTAAGAAAACTCTTTATAAAATTCTTTTGCGTGTTTTTTTATTTTAGCTTTTAAAGATTTTTCAATTTCAGCAACAATTTCAAGGTAAATAACTTGCTCTAATTCGTCGCAATAAATCTTTTTAACTTCAGTTGCCAAAACTAATGAATTTTGAAATTTTGAAGTAATAAATTTTAGAAAATATCCATTTCCTTGAAAAGTATCATTGATTTTTGAAGTAGATTTTATTTCATGAGGCAATTTCATTTGAGATAAACTAGTTCTCCAATTTTCAATAAAACCTCCAAAACGATTATTATCAACATTTGAAGTGCCTAAATTAAAGGTTGGCACTTCCCTATCCCACCTTTTCCAATTATAGGAGTGCATATCAAAAACCAGACAAACTCCAAACTTATTTTCAATTTTAGTAATTAATGCTTCAACAATTTTATAAAAGGATTCATGTTTTTTTAAACTAGTAATCTTTAGCTCTTTAGATAAAGGTTCTTTCCATAATTGTTTTCCCCAAGCCGTGTGGAATACAGCATTTTCTGGGTCTCGGTTTAAATCATATTCAAATCTAGAATCACAACCTGCTAAAACAATGGGATTGGATTGAATCATTTGTTTTGTTGCTGGGTCTTCTTCAAACCAACGATCATATTCTGTATGCAAACAATTGCTCCACAATTCTTTTCTAAACTGATGACCATCATGAATAGCTGCGCAAACATAAGGTACATATTCCTCTATTTTTAAAGTAAAGGAATAATCTGTACAAACAGCTTCAAAAATATCTTCATCATCAATTTTCTGAATAATTTGTTCTACACTTAATTTAAGCATCTTGTACTGCTTTTCTTAATTTAGCTTTTCGGTTAAACGCCATAGACATTTCAAGCACTTCATCTTCAATAAAATCAATAACTTTTTCTTGAACTTTTGTTTTATATACTTTGTTTATATAAGTGATACCTCCTGGGCTCATAACATTTACTTCAACCAACATTCCATTAATAACATCAATACCAACAAAATATAAACCATCTTTCACTAATTTAGGTCCAATTTTTCTACATAATTTTTTTTCTTGAGCCGTTAAAGTATGTTTTTGAATTGAACCACCAGCACTAACATTAGATCTATGGTCATCTTCTCCAGGCACTCGTTTCATTGCCCCTACTGGTTTTCCATTCAATAATAAAATGCGAACATCTCCTTGATCTGCACCTTCAATATATTCTTGAAGAATCACATAATTTGAAGTTCCATCGGCATTATTAATATAAAAATCGAGTAATGAATTTATACTCATCATCGCATTTTTTTCTATTAAAATTACACCTGAACCTCCAAATCCATTCAGTGGTTTCAAAATCATTTTATCCGATTCTGATTCCTTAATCATTTGAATGATGTAATCTTTGTTTTTAGAAACATGTGTTACAGGAATTATTTCATTCTCAGGATCTTCAAAAACAGCCGTATATAATTTATTATTTGCTTCACGAACGCCGTTTAATGAATTCATTATAAAAACATCGTCGCTTACAGAATCTAAAAAATTTAACATTAATGGATCTAAAGGTGGATTTGCTCTCATAAAAATCACATCAAAGCCTGCTAATGGTAGCATTTCATCTCTTAAGGTTGTATTCTTGTAAAATGATCTTAATGACCCTGATATTTTCTCTTTCCTATTTATAACTCTACAAAAAGCATTTGTAACACTGTTTCTAATGGTTAAATTTGAAGGTGTACACATGGCAACACCATGACCTCTTTTAACACATTCATGAATAAGAGCTAAACTTGTATCATTTTCAGCATCAATCTCTTCCCAAGGGTACATTAAAAAACAAATATTCATATTTTAGTTGTTAGTAGTTAGTTAGTTTTTCAAAAAAATTATTTTTATTGAATATTAAAAAACGATGGTTAATTCTATTTTACTTCTTCATAATTATCGTCCCAATTTTTAATTTTTGGTTCACCTAATTTTCCAACTGATTTTGCTACAAGCATAGAGACTGATGCATCACCTGTTACATTCACAACTGTTCTACACATATCTAAAGGTCTATCTACAGCAAAAATTAGCGCTAAACCTATTGGTAAAAGTTCAGGTGGAAGTCCAACCGATTCTAATACAATAACCAACATTACCATACCAGCTCCTGGAACAGCAGCACTACCAATGGAAGCTAATAAAGCAGTTAAAACAATGGTTAATTGATCACCAAAAGTTAAATCTAAACCTAATGCTTGAAATATAAAAACTGCAGCAACGGCTTGATACAAACTAGTGCCATCCATATTAATGGTTGCTCCTACAGGTAATACAAAACTCGATACTTCTTTATCAACTCCAATATGTTCTTCAACACGTTCCATGGTAACAGGTAATGTAGCAGCACTAGAACTAGTAGAAAAAGCTAATAATTGTGCTGGACTTATTTCTTTTAAAAACCAAAAAGGGTTCTTTTTTGTAATTGTTGCTACTAATATTGAATAGAAAACGATCATTAAAACCAATCCAAGAACTACAACTCCTGCATATTGTAATAATGCAATTAATATATCTGGATCATCAGATGATACTACAACACTTGCTAATAATGCAAAAACCGCATAAGGCGCAGATAACATAATAAGGTCCACCATTTTTAATACAATATCATTTAAGGAATCGAAAAGGTCTTTCATTGGTTTTGCCCGTTTCTCTCCTATTAATAACATTGAAATTCCTAAGAAAATAGCAAAGAATATAACTTGAAGCATTAAACCGTTTTCACTCATTGCTTTGAAAGCATTGTCTGGAACCATATCTTCTAAAAATTGTAAGGGTCCACTCTCAACTTGTTTAGTAGCCTCTGCAATTTTCCCTTTTACACTACTATTCTCTGCATAAGTAGTTGTTAATTTTGCAATTGTTTCTTCGGAAACACCATTTCCTGGTTGCAAAGTATTCACTAATAACAAACCTATAGAAATAGCAATAACCGTTGTCATAACATAAATTAGAATTGTACGAATACCAATGTTTTTAAATTTAGAAATATCTTTCAAATCAGATATTCCTTTTATTAACGATGCCAATATTAATGGAATCGCAATAAGTTTTAACAGTTTTACAAAGATCGTTCCCAGAGGTTTTATCCAATCAGCGACAAATCCTTTTCCTCCATCAATTTGTAACATTAGAAAACCAAATACAATCCCTAATACCATCCCAATTAAAATCTTCCAGTGTAATGCAAGTTTTTTCATTAATTAAATTTAAAATTCTTGGAAAGATAAAAAAATCATTAAAAACTACTTGACTTTATTTCATAAAAAAAAGTACTTGACGTACTTTTCTTTAAATAGTATGCAATAAATACGTTAAAATTGATAGCGAACTGACAATGCCAAATCTAAATCTGTATCTTTTCCGTAATCACCAATGATACCTATTTCAGGTCTAAAATCTAATGAAATTAAAAATGGAGCATCGAAATTATACTCTAAACCAATATTACCATCGGCATTTATAAAGACTCCATCTTTACCATCATAAATATATCCTGCATTGCTACTCCAAGATCCAATTCCTGCTCCAAAACCAGCATACCAATTAAAGCCATCGTCAATACCCCAAACCCATTGATATACTCCAGTTAATTTAAAAGCATCAAAATTTTTATGATCTCGATAACCTAAATCCACTTCAAAACGATTTCTATCATTCAACCTTTTTTGATAACTCACTTCTCCTCCAAAACCATCATTATCGCCAAATCTAATTCCTATCGCGTTGTTTGAAATATCTTGTCCTTTTACAACATTTCCAAATAAACTAAAAGCTAAAAAAACTAAAACTATTCTTTTCATAAATCTATATTTTTAAATTATTAATTATTTGATTTACAAAGTTTGTGCCAGTAGTTTTACAACGAAGATGTACGAAATTTATTATTTTGTGACCAAGAAGAAATTGTTGTGTCGAACATATAAATATTATTCATATTTTTAAAAAATATTAATTTAAACAAAATACAATGGCAGGAATTTTAGATTTATTAAACAGTGACTTAGGAAAAACGCTTATTAGTGGTACGAGTAAACAATTTGGTCAAGATGAAGGGAAAACTACAAGTGCGTTAAGTACTGCACTTCCTTTAATTTTAGGAGCTCTAAAAAATAATGCATCTACTCCTGATGGTGCATCTGGATTATTAAAAGCTCTAGGAAATGATAAGCATAGTGGAGGAATTCTAGATAACCTAGGAAGTATTTTAGGTGGTGGTGGAGTTGATCAAGATGTGTTAGATGATGGTGCTGGAATTTTAGGACATGTATTTAGTGGAAGAGAACAAAACGTGGCACAAGCTGTAAGTAAATCTAGTGGAATTGATTTAGGTTCTGCAATGAATATTTTAAAAGTAGCTGGACCTTTAGTTATGGGGGCTTTAGGAAAAGAAACTCGTCAGAAAGGAGTTTCTGACCAAAATGGAATTGGAGATTTATTAGGTGGAATGCTTGGTGGAGCTTCAAATGAACAACAAAGTTTAGTTTCTAAATTGTTAGACGCTGATGGTGATGGAAGTATTATTGATGATGTTGCTGGTATGGTTTTAGGTGGTGGAAAAAAGAAAAGTGGATTAGGTGGTCTTCTAGGTGGCCTTTTTGGAGGTAAATAATATTCTTATTTAAGCATAAAAAAATAGGGTTTAACGTTACGTTAAACCCTATTTTTTTTATCTACAATTAAAATATAAATGTATTTTTGCCGCTCAAATAATTATAAGAATGGAAAAATTAAAAAAACGTTGGGGAATTTCTTCTAATTTTCAATTGGTTCTAATTTTCATAGTTTTTTCAATTAATGGTTCATTTGCAGCTTATATTGCAAAACCACTAACCGAATTTATTGGTCTAGACTATGAAACAACAAATGGTTGGATTTTTTGGCCGGTACGAATTCTTTTAATCTTTTTTATATACCAAATTACGCTACCTTTGGTTGGTTTTTGCTTTGGTCAATTCAAATTTTTCTGGAATTTATTTACAAAAAAGATGCTTTTACGAATGGGTTTTAAAAGGTTTATTAAAGAATCTTAATCCTTTTTTTCCTTTTTTAGTAAATATTTATAAATCCAAGTTAATGTAAATGTGGGTAAAAAATCTGTTCCAAAAACACCTGCTTCCTCTACTAACGATACCAGTCCTCCTATTTTTCCTTCTGTTCCTTTGTACATTTTAAATATTAAAAAGGCAGAAATGGGTGCCCAAATAACATCGGAAAATTCACCAACAAACGGTATTACAAAAGACAACATTCCAACACCGTCACATAGAATACTATATATTAATAATTTATATTTTTTCTTCATCTACTTTATTTGTATTTTACATTACAACAAAAATGCCAATTTTATTTTAAATCATATTTAATTCTAAATAAATCTTTAAAGTCCTCTAAAATTAACTATCAAAATTACCATAATCTAACTCCATTAAATCGCCATATTTAAACTTATAATTTAATACAGATTTTAATTTTTTATTTGAAATTATTTTAAAAACCGTAGTTTCCGTTTCGACAAAAATAGGCGATTCATTTCCTAAATCTTCTTTTGTTTTTGTATAATAATCTCTTCTTGATGGATGCGTATCTGCACAAGCATTAAAAAATTCTCCCCAAATATTATCTGTTAAAATTTTTTCTAAAATCAAAACACAATCGTCTTGGTGAATCATATTTACAAAACCTTCTGGATTAGGAATTGCACGTCCGTTTTTAAAAAAATTACCCGGTTTCCTATCATACCCAAATAAACCTGGAAACCGCACTATTGTCGTTTTAAAATTTGAATTAGAAGAAAAATATTTTTCAATAGTAACTAAAGGTGAATTTTGAACTGGAGAATTCTCAGAAACAACATCATTATTAGTAGAATAAACAGAGGTAGAACTTATAAATAGTACCTTTACTACAGATGATTTTTCTATGTGGTTTATCAAATTTTTAAAGTTCTCACTATTTTTTGAAGGAATGGCAACAATAAGAATTTCTGAATTTAAAAACTCATTAACCGATTCAGGTAAATTCACTAATGAAATTAAATACGGTTGAATACCCAACTTCTCAAATTCGCCAAACTTTTCAATTGAGGTTGTAGATCCTTTTAAAGCATAACCGCTTTCTATTAATTTAATTGCTAATGGTTTACCCAACCAACCACATCCTAAAATACTGACTGTTTTATTCAAAATATATCGACTAGCTACTGCTTTAATTTAGATTTAAACTGTTTTAGAAATTTCTCTAATTTAGGATTGATAACAGCCACACAATATCCTTGAGTTTTATTGTTGTTGTAATAATTTTGGTGATAATCTTCGGCTTTATAGAAAGCATCAAACGCTGTAATTTCGGTTACAATTGGGTCGTTAAAAACCTTTGCTTCGGTAAAAACACTTATTATTTTATCTGCTATTTGTTTCTGTTTTTCTGAATGATAAAAAATTGCTGACCTGTATTGAGTTCCAACATCATAACCTTGTCTATTCAATGTAGTTGGGTCATGGGTGCTAAAAAATACTTCTAAAATTTCTTCAAAAGAAATTACTTCAGAGTTAAATTGTATTTGAATGGCTTCTGCGTGCCCAGTTCTTCCTGTAATTACTTCGCGATATGCTGGGTTTTTAATAAATCCTCCTGAAAAACCTGATATTACGTTCTCAACTCCATTTAATCGTTGAAAAATAGCCTCGGTACACCAATAGCAACCATTTGCCAAAGTTGCTGTTTCTAAATTATTTGACATTTTTTTAGTTTGTGCGTTAAAATTTTGAACACTCAATATGAGTATTAATACAATAATGACTCTCTTCATTTTAAATATTTTCTCCTTCTGTCGAATATATTAATTCAAAATTACATTCCTCTTGGAATTTGTTTTCGTGGAAATTGAATTAAAATTTTAGCAAAAGTACTCATCGAAATTTCACTTTATATTTTTATCAATTTCATATTGTCTAAACGTAACTATTACCAACATTAATGTAATTCTCATTTTTTTTATGATATTTTAATACCCATTAAATATTTTCAATTGTTAAAACAACTCTTTCTAACATTTCTTCGGTAAAATCTAAATGGGTAACCATCCGTAATTTCCCACTTCCCATAGAAATAAGCGAAATTCCAGCATCATTCATTCTACTAATAAAATCATTTTCATTTATAGAATCTATCACATTAAAAATGACAATATTTGTTTCTATCGGTTCCACATTTTTAATAAGTTCGCAACGTTGTAATGAAGCTCCAATTACTTTTGCTCGTGTATGATCTATTGCCAGTCTTTCAATATGATTGTCCAACGCATAATCAACTGCCGCTGCTAAATAACCCGATTGCCGCATTGCACCACCAAATAATTTTCTTACTCTTAAAGCTCTCTCAATATGATCTTTTGAGCCGACCAATAAAGAACCAACGGGTGCTCCTAAGCCTTTTGACATGCAAATTGAAATAGTGTCAAATATTTTACCATATTGCTCTGGAGATTCATTCTTAGCAACGAGTGCATTAAACAAACGTGCTCCATCTAAATGTAATGCTAAATCATTTTTTGAACAAATTTTTCTAATTTTTACTAGTTTTTCATAATCCCAACAAGCTCCACCACCTTTATTAGTGGTGTTTTCAATTGCTACTAAACGCGCATACGGGACATGAATATCTGATCTAGAACCAGAAATTGCTTCGGTTAATTGTTCTGGTTCAAACATTCCTCTTTCTCCATCCAACAAATGAGACGTAACTCCAGCATTGAAAGCTGCTCCCCCACCTTCAAAATTATACACATGTGCCCATTTGTCGCAAAACATTTTATCGCCCGGCTGTGTTAGTATTTTTATCGCTGTCTGGTTTGCCATTGTTCCTGAAGGAAAAAATAAGGCATCTTCCATTCCGAACATTTCTGCAACTTTACTTTGTAATTTGTTTACAGTTGGGTCCGATTTAAAGACATCATCACCAACTTCAGCACCCATCATTGCTTTAAGCATACCTTTGGTAGGTTTGGTAACTGTATCGCTTATTAAATTTATCATTTTGAATGTTTATTTTATTTATAAATGCCCCAAATTACAAGTAGTTGTCCCAATTGGTGAACCATCTGGAATTTTTGGAGATTCATTTCTTTTAAATTGATTTGGATTTTTATAATAACTTTCTAATTCTTGTAAATAACCATCTTTATATTTTAGGCTTGAATTTTTCAACCAAACATTTAAGTCCTTAATTTTTGAAACTAAAATTGATTTTGCTTGAAAACTAATTCGATTATTAACCGACAATGCTAATATATTTTGAAGAATTACATTATTTATGTTTTGCTGAACTTCAAACATATAAGAATCTTTTTGATGTTGTTTAAAAGAATTATTTATTAAAGCATCGATTAACTCATTAAAACCTAACTGACTATTATTCAATGCTTTTTGCTGAATCATTCTTGAAGCTCTTTCCGGATGCAATAAATAATTCAAAACAAATTCGGTTGCCGTGGATGCTGCATTGAGGGCATCAAACGCTACACCATTTTTTGAGCTAAATGACTCTCTACTCCTACCATAATTTGGTGCACGTGGTGGAAACATTTCTACAATATGTTTCGGAATTGCCAAAGTTTGAACACTCATTGCTTTTAAAATTGAATTTAAGGCTTCCTTCTCTTGTTTTGAATCAATAGCTTTGGTAATTAATTGTCCGTCACCTTTTACAGCATACGAATATTCCATCCCACCAATCATTTTTGCCGCAGCTTCAACCTGATATCTATGGAAAAAATATAAGGGTACAAAAACATCTTCTAAAACTGAATATGGCTCATTTACTTTTATATTTGTTTCGGAAAAATTAGACATAGCTTTTTCTCTAACTTTTAAAACTCTTTCCAATTCTTTTGCAGGATTTTCTCCATTATCCCATAAATGTGCTTTTGTATGTGCTCCTCCTGGAGCTCTCGAGTCAGAATCTGAAATAAAATTTAACCCATTATTCAGTGCTTTTTTAATAATTTTGTTAAGCTCATCATCTTCATTTAACTGCTTTGAAAAATCTTGATACGAATAAGCAACTGTAACTTTATCCCAGTCTCCTATTCCTGTATCATAAGCATCGGAAATATCGATTTTACCATTGGTCAATTTTATTAATGGATGTGGATAATCCATCACAGATGATCTATTATTCACACTTGCTGCAAAATTATGTGTAAAACCTAAAGTATGTCCAATTTCGTGAGCAGATAACTGACGAATTCTTCCCAAAGCAAACTGCAATAATTCGTTTTCATCACCAGTTTTATCTGTTGCACCTAATAACGATTGTGCTATTAAATAATCTTGTCTAATTCGTAAAGATCCTAAACTAACGTGCCCTTTTAAAATTTCTCCAGTTCTTGGATCCACAACACTTCCGCCATAAGACCAGCCTCGCGTTGATCTATGCACCCACTGCACAACATTATATCTAACGTCTAAAGGATCAGCCCCTTCTGGAAGTACTTTAAATTCAAAAGCATTTTTATAACCTGCAGCTTCAAAAGCTTGGTTCCACCAACTACCACCTTCTAACAAAGCGGATTTAACCGGTTCGGGAGCACCTCTATCTAAATAATAAATGATTGGTTCTTTAGCTTCACTAACAACTGCATTCACATCTTTTTTTTCTAATCTATGACGAATAATAAATCGTTTTATTATAGATTCTTCAACTGGAGTTGCATAATCTAAATATGAAGTTCCGATTGCTCCAGACCTTGGATCGTATTTTCTTGGTTTGTAATTATCATCGGGCAATTCAACAAAAGAATGATGTTGACGTATTGTTACCAAAGAAGAATTAGGAGTTACGCTTCTAACATATCCGCCTTTGGCTTCTCCTTTAAAAGTTAACAAAGCTTCAAACTCTACATTTTTTGGGAATGCTTTTGTTCGTTCTAAATAAAATGCACTTTTTGATAGATCTAAACTATAACTTCCTTGATTTGCCCTTTTTAATTTTGCTGAAACTCCGTGAGCATCTCTTAAAAAGAATTTAGAAACATCGATTAAATAGTTGTTAGAATTGGTTTCTACAATTTCAAATCCGAATAGCACAGATTGTGCAAAAGCTTCTTCAACCGATTTCTTTTCTTCAATATTATCGGTTATTGCTCTGTATTTTAAATTTGGTTGAATCAATAATAATTTATTCCCCGCTTTTATAAATTTCACTACTGCTGTGGAGCCTAATTGTCCTCGATCCAAACCAATATCGTTAGATCCGACACCAGCAGCTAAAGAATTTACATATAAAAACTCTTCATTTAAATTATTTACTTCAACCAATATTTTATCATTTGATTCATCGTAATAAAAATTAAAAAAACCTTTAAACAATTTCATGTTTTTAGCTTTCTGAAAAGTTTGTGCACTAATTAAAAAACTCGATAGTAGTGTGATAAGAATAAAATACTTCTTCATTTTTTTAGTTGAGTTAAGTTAGTTTTTCTAGTTCAATAAACTTCTAAATATTAAATTGTAATAGCTTTTATAAATAATATTTAATAGTTTAAAAATGAAAAGTTATTTTTGTATTTCTTAAACATAAAAATGATTTCAAAAGACCAGTTAAATAAATTACAAGAACGAATTAGCAAGTTAAAAACTTACCTTGATATTGACAAGAAAATTGTTGAAATATCAAACGATGAGGAAAAAACGGCAAATCCTAATTTTTGGAACGATCCAAAAGCAGCTGAAATGCTTATGAAAAACCTCCGAAGCAATAAAAAATGGGTGGATGATTTTAAAGCGATTAATACTAATTTTGAAGAAATTTCAATATTATTTGAATTCTTTTTAGAAGGAGAAGGCAATGAAGTTGAAATTGAAAAATTGTACGATAAAACCATTTTACTAATTGAAAGTCTTGAATTTAAAAATATGCTTTCTAATGAAGGTGACAATTTAAGTGCCGTTCTTCAAATTACTGCTGGTGCTGGTGGAACTGAAAGTTGTGATTGGGCCGAAATGTTAATGCGTATGTATTTAATGTGGAGCGAAAAACAAGGTTTCAAAGTAAAAGAGTTAAATTTTCAGGCAGGCGATGTTGCAGGTATTAAAACAGTTACGATTGAAATTGAAGGTGAATTTGCTTTTGGTTATTTAAAAGGTGAAAACGGAGTTCATCGCTTGGTAAGAATTTCTCCATTTGATAGCAATGCGAAAAGACACACAAGTTTTGCATCGGTTTACGTTTATCCTTTAGTTGACGATAGTATTGAAATAGTGATAAATCCTGCTGAAATTGAAATTGTTACAGCACGTTCTAGCGGTGCTGGTGGGCAAAATGTTAATAAAGTTGAAACCAAAGTTCAGTTAACACATAAACCAACCGGAATTCAAATTTCGTGCTCAGAAACTCGTTCGCAACACGAAAATAGAGATAGAGCTATGCAAATGTTAAAGTCTCAATTATATGAAATTGAATTGAACAAGCAACGTGAAGCTCGTGAAGACATTGAAGCTGGTAAAATGAAAATTGATTTTGGTTCGCAAATCAGAAACTACGTAATGCATCCATACAAATTGGTGAAAGATGTTAGAACTTCACATGAAACTGGAAATGTTGACGCGGTTATGAATGGAGAAATCGATAGTTTTATCAAAGCATTTTTAATGCAAAATGGCCAAAAAGAATCTAAAGATGAATTGTATGAGTAATATAGATACCATCATTTTTGATTTAGGAGGCGTGTTGGTTGATTGGAATCCGGAATATGTATATAAAAATGTATTCTCAGATACTGATAAAATGCACTGGTTTTTAACCAATGTTTGCTCTCCAGAATGGAATATTGAACAAGATGGTGGAAGAACAATTTCAGCCGCGGAACAATTAATAATTAAAGAATTTCCTGAATTTGAAAAGGAAATTTTATTGTTTTATAAAGATTGGCATTTGATGTTTAAAGGGGTTATTGAAGAAAATCTTGAAATTTTTCACAAATTAAAAGCATCTGGAAATTACAAAATATACGGCTTAACAAATTGGAGTGCTGAAAAATGGGATAAAGCCTTAGAATTATTTCCATTTTTAAATGATTTTGATGGGATTGTAGTTTCGGGCCAAGAAAAGTGTAGAAAACCACACTCAGAAATTTATAATATTATTTTAGAGCGCTTTTCAATAAATCCTAAAACAGCAATTTTTATTGATGATAATTTTGAAAATATAATTGCTGCAAAAAAATTGAATTTAAACGGCGTTCATTTTACAAAAAAATCAAACTTAAATATGCTTCTAACCCCCTATAAACTTAGCTTTTAGCAAATAATGTCTAATTATTTTATTTAATAACAAATTATTCACATTAATTTGTATTTTTACAAAACAAGAATTATTTAACTTTTTATAATGCTATGAAGAGGAAGATTAAACACTTATATATGAGGAAAATACTTTTTATAATTATATTAATAATTTACAGTATTCCTCTTTTCTCTCAAGAAGATTCTAGTTCCATTTTTACGGTTAAAGGTAAAATAGTCAGTTCGAAAACAAAAGAACCATTAGAGTATGCCACTGTTATATTTAAAAATAGCACTATTGATTCTTTAGCTTATGGTTCAGTTACAAATGCAAAAGGTTTTTTCACTTTAGATATTAGGCAAGGAAATTATAATGCTTTTGCCGAATTTTATTCATTCAAAACAAAACAGCTTAGTATTTCATCTATTAATAAAAACCTTAACCTTGGCAACATTGAACTAGAAGTTGATACTGAAGTATTAGATGAAATTGAAATTGTTGCTGAAAAAAAAGCGATTGAATACAAAGCCAATAAACTCATTGCTAATATTGCAAAAGATATTTCTAGTTCTGGAAGCACAGCTATAGATGTATTAAATAACGTACCTTCGGTTACTTTAGATTTAGACGGTAACATTAAGTTAAGAGGACAAAGCAATGTAACTGTTATGATTAATGGTAGGGTTTCTTCGTTTTCAAAAACAGAGGCATTAAAAAACCTACCAGCAAACTCAATTCAAAAAATTGAAGTCATAACAAATCCAGGAGCCAGTTACAACGCATCCTACTCTAGCATTATAAATATTATTCTTAAAAAAGGGAAAGATGAAGGTTTTAATGCTTCAATTACTGGCACAATAGGTGAAAACGATATTTATGGTGGACTTGTTAATTTAAGTTATAAAACTAAAAGCGTAAATGTTTATACAAATACATCGTTATACCATAACAATCCTGTAAGAGAAGCCAATTATAATAACACGTATTTTGTTAACGGAAACATTGATTCCTATTTAAATGAATCTAGTATTTACGATAGTAATGAAGAAGGTTTTTATTCAAACAATGGAATTGATTTTTATTTATCTGAATTTAGTACTTTATCTACAACCATAAATTATACTAATTTAGATTACAAAAGTAAAACGCTTACAAATACCGATTTTTTAAATAATAGCCAACAAAATACAGCTTCAAATCAAAGAATATACAATAGAGATTTTGACGATGAAATTGTTGAATATACAGTTGAATACAAGCAGTTATTTAAGAAAGAAGGAAAATCATTTACAAGTTTTTTTAGTCATTATAAAGATGTAGAATTATTTGATAAAAACGTTTTAAACTCAAATATTTCATTTAACAATAGTGATGTAGATGAAAATAATAAATTAAATCATACTGAAGTTGAAGTAAAATATGCAAATACCATAAAAGACGCCTCTAGTTATTTAATTGGTTTTAACGGGAATTATGGTAAAACAGACTTTAGATATGATGCTTCTTTAAATAGTAAACATATTGACTATAAGGATGATACAAATGCCTTTTTTGCTGAATTTGAACATCAAACTGAAAAACTTTACGTTGGTGTTGGATTGCGATCTGAATTTGCAACCATTAATATGGACTATTTAAATACAAACACTTCAGTCAGTAAAAAATACAGCGATTTATTTCCGTCGTCTTACTTAGAATATACAATTAACGATTTAAAAACGGTAGCACTAAGTTATAGCAGTGGAATTTACAAGCCTGGTTATTATGAATTACAACCATTTGAAGAAAAAGTTAGCGAAACCTCTTCTTTTAAAGGGAATGAACAAATAACTCCTATGTATTATCATTTTGTCGATTTAACGTATGCTTATTTTGGAAATGTAATTTCTTTTATTCCTAAAATTTCTTATAATAGATACAATAATTATTGGCAAAATGTAACTTTTGAAACTGGTGAAAAAATTAATGGAGCTAGTAAAATATTAACTTCGCCTTTTAACTTAGACCATGTAAATTATGTTGGAATTGATGTTACAACATTAATAAGCGCAAGTTCAAACTTAGATTTTACCGCTAATATTAACCTATATAATTTTGAAACCGTTGGCACAATTGAAATTGAAGATATAAACAATAATACAATTCTTTTTAACCACGACCACAATAGTTTTAATGGTAATTTTAGCTTATTAGCTCAATTAAAAATTCCTAAAGTATTTAATATTCAAACAAATATTAATCACACTTTAAAATCAAAACAAGCATTTTCAACTAGAAAAGCGTTTACGTATGCTTCACTAGCAATTTCAAAAGATATGTTTCAAAAAAATGGGACTTTAAGTTTTACCATAAATGATATTTTTAATTCAAATGAAGAAAATAGAAATCGATTTGACACTAATTATTTTTCAAAAAGTATCGTTAAGAATAAATATCGTACAATAAAATTATCATTTACTTATCGCTTCAATCAAAGTAAAGCTGAAAGAAAAATTAACTTTGATAAAAAAGATACGAAACCAAAATATTAGAATTTAAATGAAAATTTATCACAATCCACGTTGCAGTAAAAGCAGACAAGGTTTAGCAATATTAGAAGATGCTAAAGTTGAATTTGAAACTATAAAATATTTAGACAACCCTCTTTCTGAAAAAGAACTTCAAGAAATTATTGATTTATTAGGAATTGAGCCAATTGCATTGGTACGAAAAAATGAAGCCATCTGGAAAGAACATTTTAAAGGAAAAGAGTTAACAAACAAAGAGATTATTACTGCAATGGCTGAAAACCCAAAACTAATTGAGAGACCAATAGTTATTAATAACGGGAAAGCTGTTATTGGAAGACCACCTGAAATAATTAAAGATATTATTTAAATAAGGCAAGAAAAAAGGAGCAACTTTAAATTGCTCCTTTTTTTATATATTAAAATATGTTATTCTTTTCTTGAAGGCTCACCACCTTTTCTATATTTCCAAGCTTCTCTAAAATATCCTACTAACCAATAAGGAATAACAAATGTTAATAAAAATATCATTAACCAAAATCCCATTGTGAAAATTGTTAAGAATACTAAAAAACCTGAAAATTGAGATAAATCCATAATAGTTGTTAATTACTTTTTTTTAATAATGACAAAATTAATATTTATTTTTAATTAACCATTAAATTCTGCAAAAAAATCATTCCCTTTATCATCTACCAATAAAAATGCAGGAAAGTCTTCAATTTTAATTTTTCGAACTGCCTCCATTCCTAATTCAGGAAAGTCAACTACTTCAACAGATTTAATACTATTTTTAGCTAAAATTGCTGCTGGCCCTCCTATAGAGCCTAAATAAAAGCCTCCATTTTCTTTACAAGCATCAGTAACTTGTTTCGATCGATTACCTTTAGCTAGCATTACCATACTACCTCCTACTTTTTGAAATGGATCTACATAAGGATCCATTCTACCTGCGGTTGTTGGCCCAAAACTACCAGAAGCCATTCCTTTTGGAGTTTTTGCAGGTCCTGCATAATAAATAGGATGATCTTTAAAGTACTGTGGCATTTCTTCACCATTTGCCAACATTTCGCTAATTCGTGCGTGTGCCATATCGCGAGCCACAATTAAAGTTCCCCTTAAACTAAAACGCGTTTTAACTGGGTATTTTGAAAGTTCTTCACGTATTTTATTCATTGGTTGATCCAAATCCAACTCAATAGCATCTTTTAAATGCGGTGCTTCTTTTGGTAAAAACTGACTTGGGTTCTTTTCCAATTGTTCTAAAAAAATACCATCTTCCGTAATTTTACCTTTTACATTTCGGTCGGCACTACAACTAACACCTAACCCAACAGGACAAGATGCAGCGTGACGAGGCAAGCGAATTACACGAACATCGTGTACAAAATATTTTCCACCGAATTGAGCTCCTACTCCACTTTCTTGACAAATTTTTGTAATTCTTGCTTCCCATTCCAAATCACGAAAAGCTTGTCCGCCATCGTTTCCTTCTGTTGGTAAATGATCTAAATAGCCCGCCGATGCCTTTTTCACTGTTGCTAAATTAGCTTCAGCCGAAGTTCCACCAATAACGAATGCTAAATGGTATGGAGGGCACGCAGAAGTTCCTAAATCCATAATATGTTTCTTAACAAAATTGGTTAAGTTTTCTTCCGTTAACAATGACTTTGTCATTTGATACAAATAAGATTTATTACCTGAACCTCCACCTTTTGTAATAAATAAAAATTCATATTTACTACCCGGTTCAGCATAAATATCTATTTGAGCAGGAAGGTTTGTACCTGAATTTTTCTCTTTAAACATTGTTTGTGGAACAATTTGAGAAAAACGTAAATTATCCTTTTGATACGTATTGAATACACCTTTGGAGATACATTCAGCATCATTCACACCGGTATAAACATCTTCACCTTTTTTAGCTACACAAATTGCCGTACCAGTATCTTGGCAAGTTGGCAATTCTCCAGCTGCCGTTACCATTTGATTTAACAACATCGTATAAGCTACAAAACGATCATTATCAGAAGCTTCTGGATCTTTAAGAATGGACTCCAATTTCTGTAAGTGCGATGCCCGTAAGTAAAACGAGACATCATGATATGCTTCTTGTGAGAGCAATTCAAGTCCTTCAGGTGCTACTTTTAAAATTTTTCGTCCGTCAAAATCAACCATAGAAACATAATCTTTGGTTAACAAACGGTATTCTGTAGTATCCTTAGTAATAGGAAAAGGCTTTTGATATTTAAATTCTGGCATTTTATATAATTTTATTGAGATTCTATTAACTCTTACAAATATACAATTAAAGCCGATTTTATATTTACAAGTATTTAAAAATTAACTAATACTACGTGAGTTCGCTATAAAATAATATTCAAAAAACTAATAAACAAGAGTTTATAAAATATTGTCATTGCGAATTTTGCTTTTTTCAAGTAAAATGCAGCA